>Ga0208902_1000005_pt1 | contig 288328 bp, 269 predicted proteins | sample AntAceMetag02UKH_FD_184767 | JGI IMG/M metagenome (GOLD analysis project Ga0208902, IMG submission 184767) | Saline lake microbial communities from Ace Lake, Antarctica - Antarctic Ace Lake Metagenome 02UKH (SPAdes) (version 2) | ecosystem: Environmental > Aquatic > Non-marine Saline and...
AGAGGGGCCGGCGGGATGCAGTTTCGCTCCGCTCCACTGCCTGCCACCAGCCCTCCTCTCATCATCAAAATATAGCTTATTAAAACCTTGTGTTTCACGACATCAATTCACAATCGCGGGGATGCTGTGGCAGTGAAAGGCAGAGGACTTTGAATATAGTTTAACCAGTTCTATGAAAAAACTATAGAGCGCTCTGCCCGCTTTGGCTGAGGCCGATGAGGGAGAGCATTCTTCCTGTCACGCCGTGATCTCTTCGGTAGGAGAAAAACAGGTCGCTGTCCCTGAATGAGCAGAAGGGGGAGCTCTCTATTGAGGCGTGAGGGAGGCCCGCTTCCTGAAGCTGCATTCTGTTGGCTGCGCTGAGGTCGAGTCGGGGCCCGGCGCCCGGGGTTAGGGGAGGCCGGACGCATGAGAGAGGGAACAGTGCGGCCACTTCGCCACCAACCTCATAGGCCTCTGGGCTGATGCCGGTTCCTATTGAGGCAAGCAAGTTCTCCGGGCGGGTGCCGAATGCCCGCTGCATGCCCCCCACGGTTTTTATTGCAATGCGCCCTGCAGTTCCTTTCCATCCGGCATGGATGGCTGCAACGGCTTGATTGACAGGGTCATGAAGGAGAATCGGGTAGCAGTCGGCGGTGGCTATGAGGAGAAAGAGGTTTTCGCTGTCGGTAATGAATGCATCGTAGCCCTGAAGGTCACTCGGCTCTGTTGCGTGAAGGATTTCTGTCCCGTGTACCTGCACTGAGCGAACCGTCCGTGAGGGGTCGACGCCGGCATCGCGGAAAAGCAGCTCCATGTTCCTTCGGACTGAGTCTGTTCTGTCGCCGGTATTGGTTCCGAGGTTGAGTGAGCTGTAGTGGCCGGTGCTGACCCCTCCGCCGCGGGTGCTTTCCAGGGCCACAAGACCGGGACTGTTTCCCAATACCGCGGGCACCCTGAATTTCGTGTGGGCTCCTGCGGGAGCTGCATGTTTCTCTCGTGTGTCCGTCATGTTTCTTTCGTCTTCCCTCATGGAAATGGCTTGTTCTGACCGTTCTTCTGAAAGATAGTGTTTTTCGTTCTCCCGCTGTGGGGAGCCGGGGGATAAAAGAGCATAAGGCAGTGCCATTTTAGCGCGAAGAGTGTTATCTTTACAATTCATTCATGCACCCAACCATTCGGCAAACAAGGATGACATACCCGATGGCAGATCCTGGCAACGAACGGTTTCAGGACAATTTCGGCCGCTCGATGCGGGCAATGTCCGACTATATAGGGCTTGGCGTACAGATAGCGGCGAGTTTTGCTTTTTTTGTGCTGCTTGGATACTGGGCGGACCTCCAACTCGGCACTTCGCCGTGGCTCTTTCTCCTTGGGGTGCTTTTGGGTATGGTTGGCATGGCACTGGTTCTCATGAAGGTGCTGAAGGCGGCAAACAGGAAAAAGTAATGGCGGCAGTGGCCCGCCCAGAACAGGAAAGCGATGAAGCCTTTGTTTGATTTTCTTATAAAGTTATGTATCTTGACCGTCATTTTATGGGGGGTAATACTCTTCGGGCTTGAGCCGGGAAGTATGGACACGGGGTCAGTTTTCGTGGCTTGGATAATGATTTTTGCGAATACGCTTGTTGGATACCTGCTCTTCGAATATGCTTTTGAGAAGGAGTCGCAGGTCTTCACTATTGCGGTTTTCGGTGGTCTGGTTTTCAGGCTGCTCCTCCTGATGAGCCTTGTTGCCTTTATTATCCTGAGAGATCTTGTCGTCATCAACGACTTCGTACTCTCATTTTTTGCCTTTTACTGTATATATGTGATTGTTGAGATTCTCGGCTATCAAAAGAAAAACAAACAGAAAAAGATCGCTGCATGAAACGGGAAAAAGTCATTCAGGTACAGGGTTTTCTCAAGGTTATGGCACTGCTTGTGCCGCTTCTTCTGAATGCATATGCTCCCGCGTCAGCTTCAACCCACCAGGCCGCGGCGGTTCACTCTGAGGCTGTTCAGGCTGAGGGCGCAATGCCTGGTTCTGAAGATGGCGCAATGCTCCGCGAGGTGGCTGTTGCCGGACATGAAGCGGTTGTTCATGAGGAGGAGAAGGCGGGTGATATAATTATGCACCACATTCTCGATTCCCATGTCTTCGCTTTTGAGCCCTTCGGCGAAATTCACCTCCCTCGTCTTCCTCTTCTTTTCGGTATAGATATTTCCATAACCAAGCATGTTGTAATGCTCTGGCTTGTTTCGGCTATTCTTCTTGCTGTGTTCGCCGCGGTAGGGGCAACATACAGAAAGATGACCGCTCGCCAGGCGCCGGGTGGTCTGGCTAACGCAATGGAGGCTCTGGTGGAGTTCATCCGTCTTGATGTAGCAAAGTCGAACATCGGTCACGGCTATGAGAAGCATCTCCCCTATCTTCTGACAGTGTTCATGTTCATTCTGCTCTGCAACCTGCTGGGCCTCATTCCCTACGGAGCAACGGCCACAGGCAACATCAATGTTACTTTGACTCTCGCGGTCTTCACATTCTTCATCACTCAGACGGCTTCGCTCAAAGCTCACGGCCTGAAGGGTTACCTGCAGCACCTGACGGCCGGTACGCACTGGTCGCTCTGGATTATCATGATTCCTATTGAAATAATCGGCCTCTTTACCAAGCCTTTTGCTCTTACTGTCCGTCTCTTTGCCAATATGACTGCTGGGCACATTGTTATTCTCAGTCTTATCTTCATCAGTTTTATTATGAAGAGCTATATTGTGGCGGCTGCGGTTTCAGTTCCCTTTTCGATATTTATCTATCTGCTTGAAATCTTTGTTGCTTTCCTTCAGGCCTTCATCTTCACCATGCTTTCGGCTCTCTTCATCGGGTTGGCTACGGTACATGAGGGTGGGGACGCCGAGGTTGCGCATCACTAGAAAAGATGTGGGGATTATTGATTGAGAAATTGTATTTTTGGGCTTTTTATTAACCTGTTCGGCACTGCTGGTCAGCTTTTGCGAACATCTTGCAATAAATAAACGGAGGTATTTACACGATGGAAGGTATTGGTTTAGGTTATCTTGGTGCCGGTATCGGTGCCGGTCTGGCTGTTATCGGTGCAGGCCTTGGAATCGGAAACATTGCAGCATCAGCTGCTGAGGGTACCGCCCGTCAGCCTGAGGCAACTTCCGAGATCCGTACCACCATGATCATTGCAGCTGCTCTTATTGAGGGTGTTGCTCTGTTTGGTGAGGTTATCTGCGTGCTTCTCGCTCTTAAGTAAAAAGCACGATACAGAAGGTATTCCTGTTGCAGGCCAGGGCGTTGCCTCGGTCTGCGGTCGGATTTCATAAACCCGTTAACGGTAACCATTGTTCATGCTTATGTCGGCAGTAATACTCCTATCCGGCAGTCTTCTTGACCCGAATCCGGGTCTGATTTTCTGGACGGCCATTACTTTTGTGCTCGTTCTCCTTATCCTGAAGAAGATTGCATGGGGTCCGATTCTCGGAGCTCTTGAAGAGCGGGAAAAAGGTATCCAGTCATCCATTGACCGTGCCTACGGGGCAAAGGATGAGGCTGAGGCGATTCTTCGTCAAAATAAAGAAACTCTTGCAAAGGCCGAGGCCGAATCCGACCGGATTATCCGTGAGGGCAGGGAGTTTGCAGATAAAATTCGTGCAGAAATCACTGAAAAGGCTCATTCCGAGTCTCAGAAAATGATTGGCGCTGCAAAGGAAGAGATTGAGCAGGAAAAACGACGCGCGCTTGATGAGCTGAGGAACGAGGTAGCAGATCTTGCAGTGCGGGGTGCCGAAAAGATTATCCGCACCAGCCTTGACGCTGAAGTGCAGAAAAAGGTAGTCGACAGCATGATTGCAGATCTCTCCACAAAACAAAACTGAAAACGGGCACGACATGTCAAGTGTAATTGCAAGCCGTCGATACGCATACGCCCTTCTTTCTGCGGCTGAAGCCGGCGGGTTTCTTGAAACGGTGACCGGAGAAATGCAGATGATTGGAGACATCCTCGCTGGATCGCGCGATCTGCAGAGGGCACTGGGCAGTCCGCTTATCAATGCCGACAGGAAAACCCATCTTCTTGAAGAGATTTTCGGCAGTGCTGTGGGCGAAAAAATGATGCTTTTTCTCAGACTCATCGCCCGCAAAAAAAGAGCTGGTATTCTTTCCGGTATTGCTCGAGAGTTTGCTACGCTTCTTGATGAGAAAAACGGCATTGTGAATGCTGAGGTGACAAGCGTCACAAATTTGAGCGAGAGCCAGCAGAAAGCTGTTACCGAAAGCCTTGAGGGCTACACCGGAAAGAAAATCCGTGCGTCAATGAAGCTTAACGGGGATCTTATTGGTGGACTGAGCGTGAAAATTGGCGACACCATACTTGACGGCAGTGTGCGCTATCAGCTGCAGCTTCTTCGCGAAACACTTGTTGCCGGGGAGGTCTGAACCTCCTTTGCCACTTTGCCGGCAGGCAAAGGACGACAGTTTTCAGCCTGCCTTGTGCAGGCTTTTTTTTTGGATGCCCGGGGCTTTAGCTCAGTTGGTAGAGCGTCTCGTTCGCAATGAGAAGGTCAGGGGTTCGACTCCCCTAAGCTCCACAGCCGCTAATTCCGCTAGAGAGAATAATGCGGGTTTTATGGTATGTTTAAAAAATGCATGGTAATCAATGGACACGGGAGTTTCTATGAAGATGGGAAAGTGGTTGTTTCGTTCGGCATTTTTGCTGATTGCCTGCGCATCAATGGGTCTGTCGGCTTGCTCTACGCAGAAACCGGCAGTGACTGCGGAGACGCAGGTTAAGGAGGGGTACCAAAGGGCGTCTGAACTCTACGGCGAACAAGAGTACGAGAAAGCTGCAGCTGAACTTGAAACGCTTCTTTTTTCATCGCGGGCCACCGCTCTTGAGGATGATGTGCTGTTTCTTCTCGCCAACTCTTACTACCAGTCCAAACAGTATCTGCTCTCCTCGGACATGTTTGACAGGCTTCTCCAGCAGGTTCCCCGATCCCCGTTCATTGAAGAGAGCGGTTTCATGCTGGCGCGTTCATACGAAAAGCTCTCTCCCGGATACGAACTTGACCAAGACTATACCCGCAAGGCGATTGCGTCATATTCCCGTTGGCTTGGCGTATACGGTACTCGCGATTCACTCGCAATTTCCAGAGATATCGACACCTATCGCGAACTCCTGAAAATTAATCCTGAAAACCCCTCCTACCGCGAGCGGTTCATGGAGTTCGACAGCGAGCTGAAACGGCAGGGTTCCGTCACCCATGCGATGATGGCCATTCCGGTTCTGTATGACAAGCTTGCAGCTTCTGCGTACTCTGTTGCCCGTCAGTATGTTGTTCTGAAAAAATATAAGGCAGCAGGGATATCTTTTGACGAAGTCGTACGCCGCTATCCCGATACTCCATGGTACAGGTCTGCGCTCGTAGGTCAGATTGAGGTGCTCGTCAAGCGTGGCAAGTGGTTCGATGCACGCACTGCACTTGACCGGTTTCTTCAGAAATACCCTGAGTCTCTGGATGAGATGAAGGGGCTGCGCGACGAAATTCTCGTTAATTTCTCTAACTCCTGAGGGGGTAATCCCCATGCATGTCGGGGTATTGGGAGGGACATTCGACCCTCCCCATAATGGCCATCTTGCCATGGCTTTTTTTGCTCGGGAACTCCTCTCTCTAGACCGACTCATTCTTTCCGTTTCTGACAATCCGCTCAAACAGCAGCGTAGTGCAAGCGACTCCGAGCGTAAAGCAATGACGGAGTTGCTCGCGCGCGAAATCAATAGTACCGGCTATTTTTGCGATGCCTGCGGCTGGGAGCTCGAACAGAGGCGCCCTTCCTATACAGTCAATTTTCTCCGGTTTGTCCGCTCCCTCTATCCTTCAGCCCGTCTGAGTCTGCTTGTCGGCGAGGATAGCTGGCACGATTTTTCTTTATGGGAAAGTCCTCGCGAAATTGAGGAACTGGCGGATGTTGTTGTGTTTGCCCGAAAAGCGGAGCAGCAGGGCGAGAGGGATGAGCCAAGCTTGGGAGTCAGGTTTGTTGATTTCTCCAGTCCGCTCTCCTCAACAATGCTACGGGAGATGATTGCGAACGGCGAGAGCTTTTCCTCCCTTGTTCCCTCCTCCATAGAGCGGTATATCAGGAGTGAGGGGCTCTACCCAAAGAGCGATACCGATTCTCAACTACATTGATTCGGGGGCGCTTATGCCCAGAATCCTGAACCCGTTCTGCAGCACCTGCCGCGTAGCCAGAGAGAGTATGAGCCTGGCGTTGGCTGTGTCAGGTTCTGCTTTGAGGATAGGGCACTCCTGATAAAAACGGTGGTAGTGTTCAGCAATGGAGTGCATGTAGTCAACCATTTTCTGGGGTTCCAGCAGCCTGAGGGCGGAATGCACCATGTCGGGAAAGTCGAGGAGCACGAGAGCAAGCTGAAGCTCTTCGGGCGCTGAGAGCGTTTTGAGCAGTGCAATGTCGGGCAGCTTTTCGGGGGTGAATCCGTTTTCGCTCCAGGCCATCCTCAAGAGGCTGCAGATTCTGGCGTGTGCATACTGCAGATAGAAGACCGGATTGTCTTTCGACTGCTTTCGGGCAAGATCCACATCGAAATTGAGGTGTGAGTCTTTGCTGCGCATTATGAAAAAAAGACGCGTTGCATCGGCTCCAACATCGTCTATCAAATCGTCAAGCAGGTCTGCGTTTCCTTTTCTTGTTGACATCTTGACGGTTTCCCCGTCAACAGTGGTGGTAACGAACTGGTTGATGGCTATGCGTATCTGGCTGGTGTCGTGATCGAGTATTTTCAGGGCTTCAATCACATCGGGATACTCGTCGATATGGTCGGCTCCGAAAACATTGATTATGACCTCAAACCCTCTCTTGTATTTGGTGAGGTGATAGGCAATATCAGGCAGGCGGTAGCTCGGCTCGCCGGTTGACTTGATGAGCACCTTGTTTTTTTCCTGTCCGAGCTTTGTTGTCAGAAACCATGTTGCTCCCTCGTATTCATCAATAAAACCTTTCTGGCGAAGTGCGTCAATGACCCGGCTGTTTGCTGTTGCACCAGTTTCATCGGCGGCGTACAGGGTGTGTTCGTTGAAAAATGAGTCGTGCCGGATGCCTAAGCGTTCAAGCGTCTTTTTGATAGAGGTGAATATAATGGCTTCGGCTGCGTTTTTGAACTCCCCTGTTCCCTCAGCTTCCATAAGAGAGCGACCGTGCTCAGTGTAGAGTTGGCCAGCAATTTCACCGATGTAGGCTCCCTGGTAATGGGTGTCGGGGAAATCAATCTTCTGATTGCACCGCTCAAGGTAGCGAAACCTTACGGACTCGCCGAGAATCTGCATCTGTCGGCCAGCATCATTGAAATAGTATTCACGCGTGACGCTGTAGCCGTCAGCCTCAAACAGGTTGGCTATGCAGTCGCCAAGGACGCCGCCACGGCCCCGCCCGATTGTGAGTGGGCCGGTTGGGTTCGCGCTCACATACTCCACAATGGCTTTTTTGCCTTTTCCGGATGTTCCACGGCCAAAGTCATCTTTACGCTGGAGTACCTCTGTGAGGGAGTCCATAATGAAGGGCGCAGTCAGGAAGAAGTTGATGAATCCGGGGCCGGCAACCTCGGCCTTTTCAACACTTCCGGAAGGGAAAGAGAGATGCTCTATGAGTTCCTGTGCCAGAGCCCGGGGGTTTTTGCCCAGCTCTTTGGCGGCCAGAAATGCAATGTTGGTGGAAAAGTGCCCGAATTTAGCCGAAGCCGGCTTTTCGATCTGAACCGGTTGGCCTGTTTCTATCTCCGCTTTGCGGAGCGCGTCCTGAATGACTGGTCTGAAAAATTCCTGCATCGCTGGCTTTATGGTGCTGTCAAAATGTTTTGCTTTCCGACATATTCCCGATGAGTTCGGGGGGGTCGAGCGTGGTGAAGTCGTCAATGATGGCAACAACATTCCCGAAAGTGCTGAATGCCTCTCTGCTGTTGGTGGTGGTGAGGGCTATGGCTGCCATGCCGGCGCTTCGGGCTGCTTCAAGGCCGGGAATGGCGTCTTCGAACACAATGCATGAGGAGGGGGGAACATCAAGCAGTTCCGCTGCCCGCAGAAAAATATCGGGATCGGGTTTTCCCCGCTCAACATCCGACGCGGAGACAATTGCGTCGAAGGAGCTGCGAATGCCGAGAATGTCCAGGATGAAGTCGATGTTTTTATGGCCGGCCCCGCTTCCGATTGCCAGCTTTATGCCTCTTTCAGCAGCTTTTGCCAGGAATGCGCCAAGGCCCGGGAGCGGTTGGATTGCGCTTCGCGAACTGACGCGGTAGAGAAAGTCTTTCAGTTCTGTAAGGTGGTCGGCTTCGGCGGCGCTGATGTTGGGGTCGAGAAAGTAGCGAAGGACATCATGCCCTTTCATACCTGCGGTTTCCACCAGATATCGTTCTGCGTCAAGCCCTTCAAGTCCGTAGTCGCGGAAGAGCTCAACCCAGGAGTCGGCATGATGGCGCATGTTGTCGGTCAGCACCCCGTCCATGTCAAAAATGAATGCGGCTTTGCTGCTCATTGTTCTCCCAGATTCATGGCGGCCCGAACCTCCTTCATGGTATTTTGGGCTATGGCCTTTGCTTTTTTTTCTCCTTCCAGGAGAATGTCGTAAACGGTGTCGAGGTCCGAGGCGAAGTGGCGCCGTTTTTCAAGAATGGGTTCCAGCTCGGAAGAGATTGCGGTTGCACACATTTTTTTGCAGTCGACACAGCCAAGCGCGCCTGAGCGGCAATCCGTTTCAACTGCACCGATGGTTTCGGGCGAGCTGAACCGTGAGTGGTAGCTGAATACTGTGCAGACTTCCGGCCGCCCCGGATCGTTCCGGCGGATTTTTTCGGTGTCGGTCACGGCGTTTCGCATCTTCTTCATGACCTCTTCCGGGCCGTCGGAAAGCAGAATGGTGTTACCGAGTGACTTGGACATCTTGGCCTTGCCGTCAAGACCTACCAGTCGCGAGAATTTCGTGATTTTAGGCTCAGGCTCAAGAAAAACAGCTCCGGTAACGGGGTGTGGATAGTGGTTGTTGAACTTCCGTGCAATTTCCCGGGTAATTTCCACATGCGGAATCTGGTCTTCGCCAACAGGCACCAGGTTCCCCTTGTAAAGGAGTATGTCGGCCGCCTGAAGCACCGGGTATCCGAGATGGCCGTAGGTAAGGGAGTCCATGTTCAGGTCGCGGACCTGCTCCTTGAGTGTCGGGTTTCTTTCAAGCCGCGAGGAGGTGATGAGCATGGCGAAAACGAGAAAGAGCTCAGCGTGTTCCTTGATTTGAGATTGACGGAACACCGGGCTTTTCAGTGGATCCACGCCGGCAGCGAGCCAGTCGATGAGCATCTCAATGGTGTTCTGGTATATCTCGGTGGTGTCGAGCGATGTGGTCAGGTTGTGGTAGTCGGCAATGAGAAAGCAGGTCTCGCAGCCCCTTGACCCATCGGGGTTGGTGAGGTTCTGCTGCGCAACCCAGTTTTCAAGTGCTCCGGTGTAATGTCCGAGGTGCAGCCTTCCTGTCGGACGCATCCCGCTTAAGATTCTCGGTGTTCCCATAAGAAATGAATTATGCCGCTCCTGGGTGCGGCAATATGCCTCTTTGAAGGCTTCGTGGAGATATGTTTCTGTCAACGCTTCAGAAGTTATCACAGTTCGGAGAAAGATAAAAGGGCTTTGTTTGATAATAGTTTTGGTTGGGCTATATTGTGCAACTTGTTTCGATGTTTTTTTGTTACACTTTCGTAGCAGAGGAACACGGCGAAATCAGATATTTTTGAGAGTAAGTCCTATACAACATTCGCCTGCCCAACCATGTCAGATCCGGAAGGAAGCAGCATCCGGCATTGTGAGTGTGTGATATAGTAAGCTTACTCTCTTTTTTTTTCTCTTTTTTTCAATAACCCGGGACAGTTTTACAATGGAACCTGCAATTACCAAAGAGGCTCTGCTCAACGAGCCGGTCCGACATATTGACATCAAAAAGCTTAACATCGTCCCTCTTGTCGAGCAGATGGGGGAGACCGCTTTTCAGGCGAGGAACCTTTCGCGCGCTGCTTCCATTCTGGATATGATGCAGAAGGACAGGGAGTGTGCCGTCATTCTGACGCTCGCGGGTTCTCTTGTCAGCGCGGGTCTCAAGCAGGTTATCATAGACATGCTTGAAAACAACATGGTTGACGCCATTGTTTCCACAGGTGCGAACATAGTCGATCAGGACTTTTTCGAGGCGCTCGGCTTCCTTCATTATAAAGGCACGCAGTTTATTGACGATGCCATTCTCCGCGACCTGCACATTGATCGCATTTACGATACATTCATTGACGAGGACGATTTGAGGGTGTGTGACGACACGCTTGGTGCCATTGCCGATTCTATGCCGCATGGAGCCTACTCTTCAAGGGAGTTCATTGAGAAGATGGGTCGCTACATTGAGGCGAACAACCACGATAAAAACTCCATCGTTTACAAGGCGTTTGAGAAGGGCGTGCCGATTTTCTGTCCGGCGTTTTCCGACTGCTCGGCCGGGTTCGGCTTGGTGCACCACCAGTGGCACAATCCTGAAAGTCATGTCACAATCGACTCTGTGAAAGATTTTCGTGAACTGACCCGCATCAAGATAAAGAATGACCGGACCGGTATTTTCATGATAGGCGGCGGCGTTCCGAAGAACTTTACTCAGGACATTGTGGTTGCTGCCGAGGTGCTTGGCTACGAGGATGTTTCCATGCATACCTATGCCGTGCAGATAACCGTTGCCGACGAGCGCGATGGCGCACTTTCAGGCTCAACCCTCAAAGAGGCAAGCTCCTGGGGCAAGGTTGATACTGTCCATGAGCAGATGGTCTATGCCGAGGCTACCATAGCTATGCCGCTCATTGCCGGTTATGCATACCACAAGCGCAACTGGGAAGGCCGGCCCGCAAGGAATTTCAATGCCATGCTCAATCAACCGCAACTCACTCAATAAGGAGGAGAGATGAAGTTTTTCATTGATACCGCAAATCTTGACGAAATTCGCTCTGCAGCGGAGCTTGGGATGCTTGACGGCGTGACAACCAACCCGTCGCTGATTGCCAAAATCGTGAAGGATCCGTCAAATTTTACCCGTCGTGATTTTTTTGATCATATCGCCGCCATATGCGACCTTGTTGATGGGCCCGTCAGTGCTGAGGTAACTTCGCTTGACGCCGCTTCCATGATAAAGGAGGGGGAGGAGCTGGCCGCCATTCATGACAATGTGACCATCAAGTGTCCTTTGACCATTGATGGACTCAAGGCAATCCGCCATTTGTCCGAAGCGGGCAGGGCTACCAATGCAACCCTTGTTTTTTCTCCCAGTCAGGCCATTCTGGCTGCAAAGGCAGGAGCCTCCTTTGTCAGTCCCTTTGTAGGAAGGCTTGACGACATCAGCGCTGAGGGAATGGCTCTTGTTGAGGATATTGTCGACATCTACGACAATTATGGTTATATGACTGAAGTGATTGTAGCCAGCGTGCGCCATCCGCAGCATGTGGTGGAGGCGGCGAGAATCGGTGCCGATATTGCCACCATCCCCTACAGCGTTATCCGTCAGCTTGCAGTTCATCCTCTGACCGAGAGCGGCCTGAAGAAATTTATGGAAGATGCGGCGGTCATGAAAAAGTGACCGCCGCTCACTCACTCGCTGATAACCACTACCTTGACTCTGGCCGTCCCCTTCTGATAAAAACCCAACTGCTTGGCGCCCTCGGCGCTTAAATCTATGACGCGGTCGTCGACAAAAGGGCCGCGGTCATTGACCCGGACCACTATGGACTGGCTGTTTTCAAGGTTGGTTACACGAACAATCGAGGGAAGGGGCAGGTACTTGTGGGCTGCGCTCGGGGTTGCTGGGTCGAACTGTTCGCCGTACGCCGTCGGCTGGCCATTGTTTTTTTTGAGGGTTTCATGGCCGTACCATGAGGCCATTCCTACCTCTTCAAAGGCGAGCGCTTGCTCATAGCTCATCGGTACATAGACTCTGCCATTGATGCTGTAAGGAGTGTTTTTGAGTTTTCCCAGCCGGTAGGCCTCTTCGGGGGAAATCAGCCTGCTCTCTTCATGTATGAAAGGGCCCCGTCCCGTTGAGCAGGAGCTCAGAGCAAGAGCAAGAAAAAGGAAGCCGGCTGGTAGCGTATGTCGTTTCATTGGATCGTCAGTGGTTGGTTGGTTTTTGGTCCAGTGGGAATGGTTTATGAAAAGTAGCCAATTTACGGGAATTTTCTCTGTATGAGCGGTATATTCCCTTAAGCGTTTTACGGTAACCAATATGGCCGAGAGAATTCAGACCAAGACCCGGGAATGTGCATGACTTCTGAAACTCCACCAAAGAGCCCTCTGGGCATCCTGATTCTTCACGGATTTACTGCGACAGGTGAGAGTGTTGAGGCTCTGCATAAGCCGCTTTCAGACTTGGGTATTCCCGTCCTCCGCCCGCTGCTCCGGGGTCACGGAAAGCAGTCGCCAGAAGCACTCAGGGGTGTTCGTTGGTCTGAGTGGCTACTTGATGCCACTGAGGCTTTTGACACGCTTTCCCAACAAGCCAGGCGCATTGTTGTGGTGGGCCACAGTATGGGGGCTCTTCTCGCGCTCAATCTCGCCACTGCCTATCCTGAAAAAATTGATTCGCTCGTTCTGGTGACTCCGGCCTTCAGGCTGGTTTCCCTGCTTGGGCCCGGCCGTCCCCTGCATTTTGCCGCACGCATTCTCAGTACCGTGTTCAGAAAATGGAATCTCCAGTCTGTTTTTGCAGACCCCGATAATGCCAGCTGTACCGCCCACTATGAGTGGGCCCCGACCGACGCAATCCTCTCGTTTTTCGAACTTGTCAAGCATACGACTCTCAAACTGTCGAAGGTCAGCTGCCCGGTTTTCATTATCCATAACCGCCACGAGAATACTGTGCTTCCCGACAGTGTAGAGCTCCTCGGCGAGGGGATCTCCACCCCGCTCGAAGAGAGAAAAGTTCTCTGGTTGGAACGGTCCGGTCACCAGGTTTTCTGTGACTGTGAGCGGGAGCTTGCCGTCGGAGCCATTGTTGGTTATGTGTCAGGCCGACTTGCTCTCCAAAGTGGACTCCGGAACGGGGAGTGCGAAGTAGCGGAGTCTTGACCTTGAGGTCGCCCTCAGAGAGTGTGTCTTTTGTCTTCTATGTCTACTATCGGTCATGAGTTGTATTTCCCGGCCCTTTATTAATAATTACAGAGTTATGGTATAGAGTTACGGTAGAATTAATTTCACTCCGCTGTGGAATTTTCAATGGGCGGGGATGCGTTATAGGTGTGAAGAATTGTAGAGTAAATTTATCAATGAACATATGGCAGATCTTTCGACGACCTGGATGGGACTTAAACTGAAAAGCCCGATCATTGCGGCAAGCTGCACTCTTACCGGCAGCGTTGAACATGTAAGCGAGGCGGCCCGGTGTGGTGCGGGTGCGGTGGTGCTGAAATCGCTCTTTGAAGAGCAGATTATGCAGGACGCAGCACGGAGCCTGGGCGGCAATGAACAGCGGTTTTTTTATGCTCAGGCGGAGGATTACATACGGGAGTATTCCAGGGGAGACGCTCTTGCCAGTTATCTTGAATTGATTCGGGCCTCTTGCCGTGAGGTTCCGGTTCCGGTTATTGCCAGCATTAACTGTGTTTCAGCGGGAGAGTGGGTGCAGTTTGCCCGTGAAATAGAGGATGCTGGTGCGGACGGTCTTGAAATCAACATTTTTGTGATGCCTTCCGATCCGTCCCGGAGTTCAGCGGAAAACGAACAGGTATATTTTGATGTGCTCAGCGCTGTTACCAAGGCGGTGAGGATTCCTGTTGCAGCCAAAGTCAGCAGTTATTTTTCCTCTCTTGCCCATACAGCCAGGGCTCTTCCTTCTACGGGAATCGGCAGTCTGGTGATGTTCAACCGGTTCTTTTCACCCGATATCGACATTGACACCATGGAACTCAAGCCAGCGCCTTTATTCAGTACACCTGAGGATTATTGCCACTCATTGCGTTGGATAGCCATGCTCTCCGGCAGTGTCGGGTGCGACCTCGTAGCATCCACAGGCGTGCACAACAGCGAAACGCTCATCAAGCAGCTGCTGGCAGGAGCAAAGGCGGTAGAGGTTGCTTCGGTGCTTTATCTTAAGGGGTTTGAGGAAATCCGCACTATGCTTGAAGGGCTTGAGGAGTATATGGATCGGCAGGGGTTTGCTTCACTCTCAGAGCTTGTCGGGCGGATGAGCATGAAGAACTCTCTTCACCCTGCGGCCTATGAACGATCACAGTTTATGAAACATTTCAGTGACATTTCCTGAGGCATGAGGGGTGGCGGGAAGAAGTCCTTGGAAGTTCATCGGCGAGAGAGTACCTTGACGCCCGAACGGCTGTCAAATCACAATCACTCACAAATTCACCAATGCTTCTCTCTTCCTCCATTGCCGGAAAAGTGCTGATGGCGCTGGCCGGTCTTTTTCTGGCGATGTTTCTTCTTGTCCATCTCGGCATCAATCTCCTTCTTCTCTCCAGTGACGGCGGCGTCGCATTTACGGCGGCGGCGGAGTTCATGGCTACCAATCCCATCATAAAAATTGCCGAGCCGGTTCTCTTCGGCGGCTTTCTTCTCCACATTGCCTTCGGTATGATGGTTTCCGGGCAGAACCGTGCTGCAAGGCCTGTGCGCTACCAGGAGAGCAACAGTTCGGAGACCTCGCTCTTCTCGAAATACATGTTTCATACCGGCATTGTCGTCTTTCTGTTTCTTGCCATGCACATGGCAGATTTTTATCTGATCAAACTCGGCTTCATTGCGCCCCCCGAGGGAATAGGGCAGCATGATTTCTACCACAGGGCAATGCTTCTCTTCTCAAACCCGTGGTACTCCGGTTTTTATGCCCTCAGCTTTCTTGTGCTCGGCTTCCACCTCAACCACGCCATTCAGTCTGCATTTCAGACGCTCGGCCTGAACCACAGCCGCTACACCCCTGCGCTGAAGGTGGCGGGTTCTGCCTATGCAATCATTATCACGGTTGGTTTCAGCCTTATACCGCTGTGGATAGCCTTTTCCCCTTTAACGAGACTCTGAGAAAATACTCATTACTTCCATGACACGACTCAACGCCGCCATTCCTGAAGGCCCTCTTGCTGATAAATGGACTGCCTACCATTCGGGATGCCGGCTGGTAAGTCCTGGCAACAAGCGCAAGCTTGACATCATTGTTGTCGGCACCGGTCTTGCTGGCGCCTCGGCCGCAGCTTCTCTGGGTGAACTTGGCTACAATGTCAAAGCTTTCTGTTATCAGGATACCCCCCGCCGGGCACACAGCATTGCCGCTCAGGGTGGTATCAACGCGGCGAAAAACTACCCGAACGACGGCGACAGCGTCCACAGGCTTTTTCACGACACCGTCAAGGGTGGGGACTATCGCGCCCGTGAGGGAAATGTCTACCGTCTGTCAGAAGTCAGCAACCAGATTATTGATCTTGCTGTGGCTCAGGGGGTTCCCTTTGCGCGGGAATATGGTGGCCTCCTGGCAAACCGCTCCTTCGGAGGTGCGCAGGTGTCGAGAACCTTTTATGCGCGCGGTCAGACCGGCCAGCAGCTTCTTCTTGGCGCATACGGGGCATTGAACCGTCAGATTGCGGCCGGTACCGTGACGCTCTTCAACCGCCGTGATGTGCTTGATACGGTGCTGGTTGAGGGCAGGGCGCGGGGCATCATTGCCCGCAACCTTGTGACCGGCGAAATTGAGAAGCACGCGGCCCATGCCGTGGTAATTGCAAGCGGCGGCTATGGCAATGTGTTCTATCTTTCCACCAACGCCATGGGCTCCAATGTGACGCCTGTATGGAGCGCCTATCGAAAAGGGGCCATGATGGCAAACCCGTCGTTTACCCAGATTCACCCTACATGCATTCCAGTTCATGGCGATGCCCAGTCGAAGCTGACGCTGATGAGCGAGAGCCTTCGCAATGACGGACGGATATGGGTGCCGCTCCATAAAAAAGATGTTGAGCGGTTGAGGAGCGGTGAGGTGCAGCCGTCGGAGATTGCGGAGTCAGAGCGCGACTACTATCTTGAGCGCCGCTATCCGGCGTTTGGCAATCTGGTGCCTCGGGATGTGGCGTCCCGGGCGGCAAAAGAACGGTGCGATGCCGGTTACGGCGTAGGCCGGACGGGGGTTGCAGTCTATCTTGATTTTGCCGACTCCATTAAACGCAAAGGGCGCGATACCATTGAGGCGCTTTATGGCAACCTTTTCGATATGTACCGGCAGATTGTTGCCGAGGATCCCTATGAGACCCCGATGATGATCTACCCTGCGGTCCACTATACCATGGGAGGCCTCTGGGTTGATTATGAGCTGATGACCACCATTCCAGGCCTCTACGCCATAGGTGAGTGCAATTTTTCAGACCACGGAGCGAACCGGCTCGGGGCTTCAGCCCTTATGCAGGGGCTTGCTGACGGCTATTTCATTCTGCCCTCAACCATCAGCCGTTACCTGGCCGATGAAATCCATACCCCCCGAATTGACTCATCCTCGTCGGAGTTTACCCTTGCGGCTGAGGCGGCAACCGATCGGCTGAAAAAACTGCTCAACACGAAGGGAACGCAGAGTGTGGAGAATTTCCATCGCCGGCTGGGCAAAATAATGTGGGAGTACTGCGGAATGTCGCGCAACGAGGAGGGGCTCAAGAAAGCGCTGGAGCTGCTTGCTGAACTGAAAGAGGAGTACCGGATAGGCGTCAGGGTGCCGGGTGGTTTGGACGAGTTCAATCCTGAGCTTGAAAAAGCCTGGAGGGTTGCTGACTTCATTGAGCTTGGAGAGCTTATGGTTCGTGATGCCCTTCAGCGGAGGGAGTCGTGCGGCGGCCATTTCAGGGAAGAGTTTCAGACCCCCGAAGGGGAGGCTTTGCGCAAAGATGACGAGTTCGCCTTCGTTGCAGCATGGGAATCCATGGCGGGGGGGGTAGAGCCCGAAATGCACAGGGAGCCGCTTGAGTTCCTTGACATAAAACTGTCGCAGCGAAGCTACAAATAACAGGCGAATACCATAATATTGGAACGGTTATCATGAATTTCACTCTCAGGATATGGCGGCAGAAAAATGCTGCAGCCAAAGGCGGAATGGTCACATACAGCGTGAGGGGTGTCTGCGCCGACAGCTCCTTTTTTGAAATGCTCGACACCCTCAACCAGCAGCTTGTTGACGAGGGAGCGGAGCCGGTCTGTTTCGACCATGACTGCCGTGAGGGAATCTGCGGAACCTGCAGTCTCTATATCAATGGGCGGCCCCACGGCCCTGTGAAAGGGGTGACTACCTGCCAGCTTCATATGCGCTCTTTCGCCGATGGTGACACCATCAATATTGAGCCCTGGCGCGCAAAGGCGTTCCCGATTGTGAGGGACCTCATTGTGGACCGCAGCGCCCTTGACCGCATCAATCAGGCGGGCGGGTATGTTTCGGTTAACAGTGGAGGCGTTCCCGATGCCAATGCAATTGCCGTGCGAAAGGCAGACAGTGACGCTGCATTCGACGCAGCCGCCTGCATAGGATGCGGCGCCTGCGTGGCCGCCTGTGCAAATGCCGCCGCAATGCTCTTTATCGGGGCGAAGGTGTCGCATCTGGCATTGCTCCCGCAGGGGAAGGTTGAGGCTCGGGAACGGGTGCTGACGATGGTGGAGTGCATGGATGGCCTCGGCTTTGGTGGATGCAGCAACACTTATGCCTGCGAGGCGGAGTGCCCCAAGGGAATCAGTGTTGCCAACATTGCCATGCTGAACCGCGAGTTTCTCTCATCGGCAATCAGGAAGGATAAAGCCAAGCCGTTTTCTGGAGGTTTCTGAGGGGTCAGTCTTTGACGCAGCGGACCGCGAGCCCGGTTTTTTTGCTGACTTTTCCCTTTCGTACCCGTCCGTCAAAATAGACGAATGAGCGCCCCTCGGCAGCCTTCGGGGAGAGTTCGGTAGCCGTCCACATCCGGCTGTATCCTCCTGTGGCTAAAAAGTCGCCATCGGTGTCGCGCCGTCCGCCGGCAGGTAGCAGACGGAATCCGATGGCGTCGGTGGCCCCTTCATTCGGTTCTGTCCACAGTTCAGTTGCTTTCAGCGCTCCTCCCGCCGATTCATCTCCCCCAAGGCTTTCTGTCAGCCTTGTCCATTCACTATCGGTAGCAACATGCCACCCAACAGGCGCAAGCCCTCTGGGATCGTTTACGGCGTACCAGTTGTAGAGGCGCCCGTAGCGCGTTTGGTTTTCCGCGCTGTTTGCATTGGAGCAGCATGCGGGTGAAGTCAGTGAGGCCCACTCTTCAGGGTCGGTGACTTCGGGAATCGGGTCACCGTTGCGGAAGTGGGTCGCTCTGAGGTTTTCCGCACTCCATACCATTCCGGCGGCTGCAAGGGTGCCGGAACTGTTGCCGTCATTGTCGGTCATCGGGGTGGAGGGACTCTGGCATGAGGCTGTGAAGAGGAAGAGGGGTAGAATGAGTGCGCGGAGCGTTTTCATGATAGCTGGGTGTCATAGTTGTCATATGCCAATAATTATGAGGCAATATACACAATGTTTGGTTTCTCGGCCATCACTTGGGCGCCTCTGTGAGATGATTATGGCGTAATGCTTGTCGGGTATATCGTCTCTACCTGCGTTGCAGCTGTTGCTGTTTGTTGTTTGAGCTCAAGGGATGTATAAATATATTTGCAATATCAATCAAACGCTTATGTCTGGAAAAGAGTATTCGGTGACAGGATTTATCGGACATCAGGTGGGGGTTACTGCAGGGGTTCTGCGAAAAGCGTTCGCTTCCAGAATCACAAGAAGCGCCGAGAGTATTTCACCCGAGCAGTTTGTCGTGCTTGCGCGTCTGAGTTTCGGTCAGGGCTTCAACCAGAACGAAATGGGATACCTGCTGAAGGATGATGCCAGCATAACCCGGATTCTCGATAGTCTTGAAAAGAAGGGGCTCGCCGTCAGAAAAAAAGTCGAGCATGACAGGCGCGCCAATATCGCGTTCATTACAGATAGCGGTACCGCTTTGGTTGAAAAGGTGTTTCCTGTGGTTGAGCAGCTCGATGCGAGTCTGCTTGAAGGAATCGAGGCTGATCAGATAGAAAATGTTTTTATGTTTCTTGAGAAGCTGAGGGAGAACGCAATTGAATATCACAATGTCATAATTCCGGCAGACCAGAAGAAGCCAGCAGGGATCAGGAACGAAAATAAACCATTATGTCAAAAGTAAAACCATATGTCATTGCTGCAGTTATTGTTATCGCCGGTATTCTGATAGGACGGTTGCTGGGCTCAGGAAACTCGCAGCAGCAGGAAAGAGCTGTGCCAAAAAGGAATGATCAGGTTCCCGTAACCAGAGTTGCCAACTCTGTCGTAAGCAGGACTATTGTCATGAATGGTAAAGTGGAAGCGGTGAAGAAGATCGAGATTTTTGCTGAAGTATCAGGCCTTTTTTTCGATGGCACGAAACCTTTCAGAGAGGGGCGCAGGTTCAGCAAGGGGGAGGTGCTCTTGAGTATAGAAGACAGCGTCTACCGTAACACGGTTCTTTCGGAAAAAAGTGCATTGCTGAATCAGATGACGCTGCTCATGCCGGATCTTTTGATTGATTTTCCTGAGCATGCCGGCCCATGGAAACTGTATGTCGATAATTTCAGCATAGAGCATTCCCTGCTCCCGTTGCCTCCAGCGGCAAACGACAGGTTGAGAAATTATGTTGCGGCAAGAAATATCTATGGCAAATATTTTGCGGTTCGCAGCATGGAAGAGATGCTCGGCAAGTATACCATACGCGCCCCTTTCGATGGAGTGGTTACGGTTTCAGAGGCAAATCCCGGCATCCTTGTCCGTAATGGTCAGAAAATAGGGGAGTTCGCGGCAACGACTGAATTTGAACTGGAACTCTCTGCGGCAGTTCGGGATGCGGGTTTGATTCACAAGGGTGATCGTGTGCTGGTATCATCCGATGATTTCGATAACGCTGTCGAGGCGAGGGTTGCAAGAGTCAACGAAGCGATTGATCCGAATACCCAGACTGTCGGTGTCTATGTTCTTCTCAATGATTCGCGTCTGAAAGACGGCATGTATGTTTCAGCATCACTGAGCGTTCAGGTTGATGATGCTGTTCTTATCGCCCGTGAGTTGCTTGACAGGGAGAGCCGTCTCTTTGTGCTGCGTGACTCGGTTTTTACCTTGCTGCCGGTCGAGGTGGTTTCACTTGACGGGAATACTGCTATTGTTCGAGGTATCCCTGAGGGTTCGTCACTTCTTTCCGAGCCGGTGGAAGGAGTGTATGATGGTATGTCGATATCAGAATCATCACTATCGGCTCAATAACAGAGCAAGGTTGATTGAGTATGAGTGGGGCGGGGCGCAAAATTTCAAACATTGATTCAGGACTGTGAAAGGTATTATCAAAATGTTTATCCGTTATCCTGTGCTGGGTAACGCCATATTTCTCGCGATCTTTCTTTTCGGATTTCTTGCTTTCAAGGCAATGAAAACGACCTTTTTCCCAGAAGTCCAATCGCACACCATCTTTGTCGTTGCTTCTTTTCCCGGAGCATCACCTGAAGAGATTGAGGAAGGAATCACGCTGAAAATAGAAGACGGGCTGAAGGGTGTGACCGGTATAGAAAGGGTGACTTCCGTATCGAAAGAAAATTCGGCAACAATAACGGTCGAACTGCTGGAGAAATACGATGCCAATGTGCTACTGCAGGAGGTAAGCAATGCGGTCGATCAGATAAGTTCTTTTCCTGTTGGTTTGGAAAAGATCAGGATCTACAAGATGGAGGTGACTGATTTTGTTGTTGCCTACTCTATCTATGGAGATGTGGACCTTCAGGTTCTGAAAACCTATGCCCGAAGGATCGAGCGCGATCTGCGCAACAAGGAAGGGATTTCAAAAATCACACTGAGCGGGTTTCCTGAAGAGGAGATCGAGGTAAGCATCAGGGAGGACGCACTCAAATCCTACGGCCTGACTATTGATGAAATTTCGGCAGCTGTCAGCAAGGCGAACCTGAGGATAACCGGAGGTACTGTCAAAGGTGTGGAGGAGGAACTCCTGATCCGTTCGGACAGCCAGGGATATTATGCGGCGGATTTAGAGGATATTGTTGTGCGCACAACGGCATCAGGCGGACTGGTGCGTCTGAAAGATGTTGCTCGGGTAAAAGACCGCTGGTCGGAAGATCCGAATCGTACTTACTATGATGGAAAGCCATCGGTAACCATCGATATCGACAAGACCAGCGACGAGGACATGTTTACCATCGCCCGAAAGGCTGCCGCATTCATGGAGGAGTTTGATGGCCGGCATGATGATATATCCATCAGCCTTCTCCGGGATGGTTCGGGAATCGTTCGGGAACGAGCCAACATTCTCACTTCCAATGGTCTTATCGGCAGCGTTCTTGTCCTGCTGTTTCTCTCTTTTTCGCTCAACCCGAGAATGGCTTTCTGGGTGGCTCTTTCTATCCCGCTTTCTTTTGCGGGAATGTTCATGCTTGGCACATTCTATGGCCTGACCATAAATGTTGTTTCCCTGCTGGCAATGATCCTTGTTGTCGGTATCCTGGTTGATGATGGCATCGTCATTGCCGAGAGTATTTATCAGCAATACGAAAAGGGCTTGAAGCCTTTTGATGCAGCGGTCAAGGGCACCATGGATGTGCTCCCTTCTGTCATGGCGGCAGTATTGACTACCATTGTGTTCTTTACGCTTTTCCTGTCGCTTGAGGGGGGGGTTCGGAGAGCGTTTCAGGGAAATCGGGTTTGTTGTGATTGCCACGCTGCTTATCTCTCTGGTGGAGGGTATTTTCATCCTGCCCGGACATATTGCCCATTCCAGGGCACTAAGGGGAGATCCTGAAAAAACTACATGGCTCCTGCGAAAATCAAATGCTTTTGTCCGTTTTCAGCGTGAGAGAATCTATGCACCTCTGCTGAGGTTCAGCATTGCCAATCCGCTCATTACTGCCATGGTGCCAGTTGCTTTAATGTTTGTTACTGTTGGGGCGCTGCAGGGAGGGATTGTGAAATTGACCTTTTTCCCCAACCTCGAGTATGATAATGTTCAGGTGACATTTGAAATGCCCGCAGGAACACGATATGCCATTACAGACAGCCTGCTGGCAACAATGGAGCGGTGTATCGGGGAGGTGGACGAAGAGTACAGGCAAGAATACGGACGGGAGCTGGTAACGGCAATTGGCCGCAGTGTTGGCCCTGACGCACATAAGGGCGCGCTCAGGGTGAGTTTGACCGAAAGTCAATTCCGGGAATGGTCAAGCAGAGATGTCTCCAATGCAATAAGCAGCAGAATCGGTGTTATTCCTGAAGCGGAAAAACTGCAGGTCGGAACGACCGGGTTTTGGGGGATGCCTGTCTCTGTCGCCCTGAAAAGCGACAACCTGACGCAGCTGAGAGAGGCCAAGGAATACCTTGAAGAAGAGTTGAAAAAGATGCCTGAACTGAAGGATGTTATTGATGATGATCCACCAGGCCTGAGAGAGGTTCGCGTGACGCTCAATGCGAATGCACGGTCGCTCGGGCTTCGGGAGGCTGATGTTATGAGCCAGGTTCGCAGTGGATTTTTTGGCTCTGAATCCCAGCGGATTCAGAGAGGGATAGACGAGGTAAAGGTCTGGATGCGTTTTACTGAAAATGACCGTTCATCGGTTGCCAGGATGGAACGAATGGATATCCGTTTCCCCGATGGACGGTCCTATCCGCTGGGCTCTATTGCCGATGTACAGATTCAGCGGGGAGTCTCTTCAGTCAATCATATCAATGCGCAGCGGGTGGTGAAAATCGAGGCGGATATCGTCAGTACCAAGGAGTCGGTTCCTGAGCTGCTCGAGTATATATCAGTGCAGATAATGCCGGGGCTTCTCAATAAATTTCCCGATGTGAGTTATGACTTTGAGGGGCAGAGCCGGGAGAGCGACAAGACAACCAGCTCGATGAAAAGGGTTTTCCCTGTTGTTCTTGGCCTGATGTTTCTTGTTGTTGTGTTTTCATTCCGCTCCTTTCTTCAGGCCGGGATTGTCTTTGTCATGATTCCTTTCAGCTTTATCGGGGTTGTGTGGGGGCATTTTCTTCAGGGCTATCTCATGAGCATTCTTTCGATGTTCGGCGTTATTGCGCTCATCGGAATTGTCATTAACGATGCGCTGGTCTTTGTCAATGCTTTCAATAGCAGGATAAAAGAGGGTATGCTCTTTGATGATGCTCTCTACGATGTCGGTCTTACTCGTTTTCGCCCTATTGTTCTGACCTCCCTGACCACTATTGCCGGTCTTGGTCCCTTGATTTTTGAACCAAGCCGTCAGGCACAGTTTCTCAGTCCGATGGCTATATCCGTGGCCTATGGTCTTTTGTTCGGCACTATTTTGACCCTGGTGATGCTTCCGGCTCTCCTGGTGCTCGCAAACCGTACCAAGGTTTTCTGGATAGGGCTTCTGACAGGGGAAAAACCGACGCCTGAATCGGTTGAGCCTGCCGTGCGGCAGGAGCTGTTTACTGGAGAGACGCTGGAGAATCAGGAGAAAGTGTGGCAAAGGGCGGAGTGAGGCCGGGGACGATGGCTGCAGAGAGTGAAAGAGAAAGAAAGTTCTGAGAGTTGAAAAATGTAATGGTCATATGATACGAACAATAGCCAGTCGTTTTATCTTGAAAAGCATAATGTTTGCCGGGATAGTGCTGTTTGGCGGGGCTTTTCTGGTTTCTCCGCTTTCTGCTGAGGAACTGTTGAGTCTTGAGGGTGCGGTTTCTGAGGCGCTCTCGCGCAACCAGGATGTCCAGGTTGCGAAAGGAAATGCCAAAATCAGCAGCAACAGTGTCAATATTGGTAACGCAGGCCTGTTGCCAAGGATCGACTTGACGGGATCGGCGAACTATCAGGACAATGAAGAGCCGGGGGTGTCGGGACTTGGTGAATTCACCTCAACAAGCGTTGGCCTGCAGGCAAACTATACACTGTTTGACGGATTCGGCAATGTGTATACATTCAGAAAGCTCAAAAGCGCCGGGAGAATCGGCAGATTTCAGGCGCGCAATGCCATTGAAGAGGTGATTCTTCTTGTCAGTGAGGCATATTATGGGCTTGCCGACGCCTCTGAGCAGGTTGCTGTTGCTGAAGAAGCCCTTGCAATATCGGGAGACAGGCTGAAGCGTGCCCGTCTCCGGAGTGAATATGGTCAGGCAAATTCCCTTGAGGTTCTTTCAGCGTCGGTGGACGCCAATGCAGACAGTGTTGCCTGGAAGCAGGCGCTGCTGGCTAAGGATAACTCAAGCCGCAGATTGAACCTGTTGCTGAACCGTCCTGTCAATGCTTCATACTCTATCCTGCGCGATGTTTCTTTTGACAGGAGTCTGAACAGAGAGGATATTCTCCAGAGCGCGAAACACTCTTTTTCTGCGTATCTTACGGCTCGTGAGTCGGTAACACAGGCCCGGCATGAGCTTGGAATAACCAGATCTGACTTTTTCCCCGAAATCGGAGTGCAGGCCGGTTACGGTTTCAGTAATACCCTTGCGGGCTTTCAGCCCGGAACAGATGATCTCTCGGGAAGCTTTTCTGCGGCTTTGACGCTGAACTTTAACCTGTTTAATGGCTTTCAGTCGAGTATCAGGAGCCAGAATGCCCGTATTGAACTGCAGAACCGGAAACTGCTTGAAGATAAGGCGTGTAATGAGTTGGAAAAGCAGGTGGCTGATACCTGGCAGGAGTATCTGAATACCCTTGATATTCTGGAGTTTCAGAAAAAAAATCTTGAGACGGCGGAACTGAATTTCAGGCGGTCAAAAGAGTTGTTCGTTCTCGGGCAGTTGACTGCCACAACATTCCGGGAGGCTCAGCTCAATTTGATTAATACTCGAAAAAGCATCGCTTCAGATCGATACGATGCCAAAATGCTTGAACTGAAACTGAAGCGGTTTGCCGGGTTGCTGGTCAGTGAAGAAGATATAAAGTGAGTAATGGTTGGTGAATTGTCAAATAAAAGCAGGATGTACAATGAAAAATCATAGGTTTTTATTTCGGCCCGGCGCCCTGATTATTCTTTTTGTTCTCTCTCTGACGATGTCGGGATGTGCTGGAGGAGCGAAGCCGGAGTCGGGGCGGATGATTCTGCCAGTGGAGCTTGAATGGGTGAAGAATGAAAAGCTGCATGGTCTTGAAACGGTTGTTCTTGCTGGAGATCCCTCCACTCCCCAGCCCTATGCACAGCGCATTCGTCTGGCACCGGGCACAAGGTTGGAGTCGCATTTTCATCCCAACTCTCACAGGATGGTAACAGTCTTGCAGGGGACGCTCTATTTCGCTTATGGCGACAGCTTCCAGGAGCAGGACCTTCGGGCAATGCCTCCGGGAAGTTTCTTTACCGAGCCTGCCAATGCACCCCATTATGCTGTGGTCGGCAGCGAAGAGGTTGTGCTTGAACTGCATGCCAACGGAGTGGATGGCACAACATATGTTGAGGAGCATGGTTCCCATTAAGTTGCGGGGGTTGAGTTGGCTGCATCGGCTGGAAGTTGTTTTTTGCGTTATTGTTGCAGTCGGAGCTTGGAATCAGCCGAGGAAAAGTGTATTAGATTCATCCGGGCGGACCTTTTTACAATGGCTGAGGGGTCCGGCTGCGGAGAAGTTCTGTCTGAGTATGTTCTGATTGGAGCTTCTTTTCGCAGCATATTTCTGTCCGGGTACCCTAAACTGACGGTATGCAACTCTTTCTGCTGTTTTTTCTGATTCTGCTCAACGGCATGCTCGCCATGACCGAAATCGCCCTTTTGACGGCGAAACGGTCCCGCCTTGGAAAGCTTGCCGAAAACGGCGACCGTGCTGCTGAGGCCGCCATTAAGCTTGGCATGGAACCAACCCGTTTTCTTTCGACCATACAGGCGGGTATTACTTCCATTGGCATTCTCAACGGCATCATTGGCGAGGGCGTCCTTGCTGGGCCGCTCGCCCTGTGGTTTTCTTCCCTCGGCATGGACGAGGAGTTCGGCCGTCTTGCGGCCACAGCCGTTGCCGTAGTTTCCATTACCTATGTTACCATTGTTGTCGGCGAGCTGGTTCCCAAGCGCCTCGCCCAGTTCAATCCGGAAGGGACCGCCCGTCTTCTGGCTCTGCCGATGATGACCCTTTCGGCCGTGGCGAAGCCTTTCGTGAAGTTGCTGTCGTTTTCAACCGATACCGTCCTTCGTCTTCTTGGGAAAAATCCGCTTGAGGTGCAGCGTATCACCGAAGAGGAGATTCACGCTCTGCTTGAAGAGGGTTCCGTGGCTGGTGTGATTGAGCAGCATGAGCATGAAATGGTCCGCAATGTTTTTCGTCTCGATGATCGCCAGCTCGGAACCCTGATGGTGCCGAGGGCGGATATTGTTTTTCTCGATGTGTCGCGTCCGACGGATGAGAATATCGGAAAGGTGACGGCGTCCGAGCATTCCCGCTTTCCCGTCTGTGACGGCAGCCTTCAGTCGCTGCTTGGGGTTGTCAATGCTAAACAGCTTCTTTCCCAGTCGTTGAAAGGTAGCCTTGAGGAGTTTACCTCACAGTTGCTGCCGCCGGTTTATGTGCCCGAGTCACTGACAGGGATGGAGCTGCTCGACCATTTCCGGTCATCCGGCAGCCAGATGGTGTTTGTTGTCGATGAGTATGGGGAAATTCAGGGGCTTGTTACACTTCAGGACATGCTTGAGGCGGTTACTGGAGAGTTTGTGCCGCGCAACAGTGAAGATTCATGGGCTGTGCAGAGGGAAGACGGCTCATGGCTTCTTGACGGACTCATTCCCGTTCCTGAACTCAAAGACACCCTTGAGCTGAAAGAGGTTCCCGAAGAGGAGAAGGGCCGCTACCATACCCTCAGCGGCATGATGATGTGGATGCTCGGCCGCATGCCGCAGACTGGCGACAGGATGATATGGGAACACTGGCGGCTGGAAATTGTTGACCTTGACGGTCAGCGCATTGACAAGGTGCTTGCCTCCAAAATTACCACCGAAGGCGGAAGCTCAACCATTGAACAGGAGAGGTGAAAGAATGATACAGTATGACCCGGACTGCATTTTCTGTCGTATCGTCGAGGGGAGCATCCCTGCCGACATCATCTACCGCAATGAACATGTGCTGGCTTTTCGCGACATTGCTCCTGCCGCACCACATCACGCCCTCATCATCCCTCTCCGCCATATAGTCTCCCTCAGCCATCTTTCGTCTGAAGACGAAGAGGTGGCTGGCCATATTCTTCTTGCTGCCGCCCCTGTTGCCGAAATTCTCGGCATCCGCGAGACAGGTTACCGCATGGTGTTCAACAGTGGAGCCGATGCCTTGCAGAGCGTGATGCATATTCATGGCCATGTGATTGGAGGCAGAAGCATGGGCTGGCCGCCTTTTCCTGGAGATGCTGTAGGTCACGGCTGTTAAGTCGCTCGCAGCACTCCGTTCTTTCTGAAGAAATCCGCGGAAACTTTTCCCCGTTCCCTGTTTGTTATCTACATTAAATCCAATTTAAGTTACCCGTTCAGGGATTATTACAAGAGGGAGATGCGGTATGCGGTTGTCAGAAATGGAAATTGGTGACAAAGGAGAGGTGATGGGTCTTAAGGTTGACGGGGCGGTCAGGAGAAGAATTATGGACATGGGGCTGATTAAGGGGACCCGGTTCAAGGTTCTTAGGGTGGCGCCTCTCGGCGACCCGATGGAAATTTTCTTCAAGGGGCTCTATCTGACCCTGCGCAGGCAGGAGGCGGAAGGTGTTATGGTTCAGAGAACCGGGGGCGTTGGCGACGGCTTCCAGATGACCGGCGGAAAGAGGAATCGTTGGCAGTGGGGGGCAAGACCATGAAGGAACTGAAAGAACTGACGGTCGCGCTGGCAGGGAATCCGAACTGTGGTAAATCCTCGCTTTTCAATGCTCTGACCGGGGCGCACCAGAAGGTTGGGAATTTCCCCGGAGTCACCATTGAAAAATATGAGGGGCACCTTGATTTTGGTGGGTACCGCATCAGGGTGGTCGACCTTCCCGGCACCTATTCACTGACCCCCTACTCTCCTGAAGAGATTGTGACCCGACAGTATCTTATTGAAGAGCGGCCGGATGTGGTAGTTAATGTGATTGAGGGCCCTAATCTTGAGCGCAGCCTCCTGCTCACCACGCAGCTGATGGAGATGGAGGTGGATTTCCTTGTGGCCCTGAACATGATGGACGAGGTTGAGGAGCAGGGAATAAGCATTGAAACCAAGCAACTACAGCAGTTGCTTGGTTGCCATATAGTGCCCACTTCGGCAAAAAAAATGACGGGAATAGAGGCTCTGCTCGACCATATTGTGCGGGTCGGGACAGGGAAGATAGAGATACAGAAGAACAAGCTGTTTTTCAGGCCCGCTCTGGAGGAGAGCATCAACGAAATTGCCGCTCTTGTGCATCATGAACCTCTTCTTCAGGGGTTCAACAGCCGTTGGCTTGCAATCAAGCTGCTTGAGAGCGACAGGGAGGCTTACCGCGAGGTGCGGCAGTATCCGGTATGGGTGAAGGTGGAGGGTGTTCTGCTGGATGCCATGAGGGAGGCCCGCCGTCTTGACGATTCCGATACCGAGGAACTGATTGCCGAAGACAGAAACGCATTTATCCGCGGAGCTATGAAGGAGTGCGTCCGGGCACCGCGCGAAAGACGGGCTACCATGACTGATTACATTGACATGGTGGTGCTTAACCGAGTCCTCGGACTTCCTGTGTTTCTTCTTGTTGTCTGGGCGGTCTTTCATCTCACATTTTCTCTTGGCGCTCCGGCTATGGACGCCCTCTCATTTCTTTTCGCACTGGCAGCGAATGCTGTTTCGCCGCTGCTTCCAAATGAGATGCTCCGCTCCATTCTGGTTGACGGAGTCATTGCGGGCGTGGGAGGCGTACTCGTCTTTTTGCCCAACATCGTGCTGCTCTTCATCGGCCTCTCCTTTCTGGAAGCTTCCGGCTATATGGCCCGGGCGGCTTTCGTTATTGACAGGGTGATGCACCGGTTCGGCCTTCACGGTAAGTCATTCATCCCCATGATAACGGGATTCGGCTGCTCCATTCCGGCCATTATGGCAACCCGTACACTCCAGAGCCGGACTGACAGGCTGGTCACAATCATGATAATACCCTTCATGAGCTGCGGGGCGAAGCTTCCGGTCTATGTGCTGCTCTGTGGTGCATTTTTTTCTCCCGCCATGGCGGGCAACATTCTTTTCGGTATCTATCTTCTCGGCATAGCCGTTGGGCTCTGGACTGCCTGGGTTCTCAAGTCGACCGTGCTCGGGAGCGATTCGGAGCCATTTGTCATGGAACTGCCCCCTTACCGATGGCCTACAATCGGTTCGGTGATTTTTCAGGCCAAGGCCAAAGCGCTGATGTATGTCAAAAAAGCGGGGACGCTTATTCTTGCTGCGGTGGTGTTGATATGGGTTGCCGGGAACTATCCTAAGAATCCGGAGCTGGATGGGGCTTTCGCTTTGCGGATCTCGGAAATTCAGGGGGATAGTGGGCTGCTTCCGGCTGAAAAAGAGAGGCTGAGTGGTGAGCTTGGGCGCATGCTTCGGAGCGACCAGTTGGCATACTCTTTTGCCGGAAGGGCAGGCATGTTCATGGAGCCGGTGCTTAGGCCCATAGGGTTTGACTGGAGAATAGGAATAGCTCTGGTAACGGGGCTGGCTGCCAAGGAGGTTGTTGTGTCAACCATGGCTACCATCTATGCTCTTTCAGCAGAGGAGGGCTCAGCCGATTTGAAAACAACGCTTCAGAGGGATCCCGCATTCAACAGGGCGACGGCTTTGAGCCTTATGGTGTTTGTGTTGCTCTATCTTCCCTGCATGGCAGCACTGGGCGTGATGAAAAAAGAGGTTGGCCGCTGGAAGCCGGTATTGCTCTACTCGGTTTACTCGCTTACGATAGCCTGGGTCATGTCGTTCATCGTCTACCGGACAGCCCTGCTTATTCTGTAGTTGAGGGTTCCGAAACTGCCGGCCCCTCTGTTTCCACCACCACAAGGCCGCTCTCTTCAGCGCTGGTGATGATGTCGTCAACAGGCATATTCATGGGGGCGGGCTTTCCGTCAATCATGGTGATGGTGACGGCGGGGTTGGCTTTGATGTGTTCGGCCATAACTTCTTCCCAGTGTACACGGACCGGTTCTTCAAGCGAGGTCCATGCCAGGCGCCCCCTGCATTTGGGGAATTTGGAGCATCCAAGCCATGGGCCCCGTTTGCCGACACGGAGGTTCATGGGCGCACCGCACTTCGGGCAGGCAAGATCTGTCAACACGGGAGGGAGCTTCATGGGTTCAATCTGGCGCTGTTTGCCCAGATTGAGCAGCCCCTTGCATTTAGGGTAGCTGGAACAGGCAAGAAAGGGGCCGTGGCGGCCGTTGCGCAGCAGCATGTGCCCTTCATTGCATGAGGGGCAGAGAATGCCGGTATCCTTGGGTTTCTCTTTGTTTGTGGCAATGGGTGTGATGTTGCGGCACTTTGGGTAACGGGAACAGCCAAGAAATTTTCCGCTCTGGGTCCACTTGACAATCATTCTTCCCTCGCCGCATTTTTCACAGGGCGCAGCATCCCGGTTCTGGGGAATGACGGGGTCCTCCTTTCTGGCGCTGAGGGTAGCCTCAAGGGGCTTGTAGAAACGGTCGAGCACCGACTCATAGTCATCCTCGCCAACGGCAACCTTGTCGAGCTCGTTTTCCATTCCGGCCGTGAAATCGACATTGAACAGCTCTGGGAAGTTGGAGACCAGTATTTCCGATACATCCATACCGAGCACGGTGGGGATGATCTTCTTTTTCTGCAGCTCTACATATCGCCTATCCTGCAGGGTCGAGAAAATCGATGCATAGGTTGAAGGGCGACCGATGCCGAAATTGTCGAGATCCTTTACCAGTGTTGCTTCGCTGAAACGGGCCGGAGGCCGGGTAAAGCTCTGGCGGTTGTCTATCGGTCCGAGATTGAGCGGGTCGTTCTCCGCAAGCACTTTGGGCAAGCGGACCGTCTGCTCTTTTTCTCCTTCATCTTTTGTTGATTTGCGTTCTTCGTAGGCCAACTCCTCCTGATCGTTGAACACCTTCATGAATCCAGGAAAAAGAACCCTGCTTCCGTTAGCCCTGAACGAGATACGGGCGTCGGGGTCACCGATGTCAACACGGGTCTGCTCAATTTTTCCCGGCGCCATCATTGCGGCAACAAACCGCTTCCAAATAAGATCATAGAGGCGGTACTGGTCGGGGGTCAGATAGGGTTTCAGATCCTCAGGCCGTCGGTTGACTGAAGTCGGGCGGATGGCTTCGTGGGCATCCTGTGCGTTTTTGGATGACTTTGCAGCAGCACCACCGAAGCCTATATACTCTTTGCCGAAGGCGTGTTCAATGAAATTGTGAGCCTGTCCCTTTGCCTCATCGCCAATCCGTATGGAGTCGGTTCTCATGTAGGTGATGAGGCCGGTTGCCCCTTCGCTTCCAAGGTCAATGCCTTCGTAAAGGTGCTGGGCGGCACGCATGGTTTTTTTTGATCCGAACCCGAGCTGGTTCGATGCGGCCTGCTGAAGAAGCGATGTGGTGAACGGGAGTGGCGGACGGCGTTGCTGGGTGCGTGGTGTAATTGAGGTGAGACTGTAGTTTCCCTTTGAAACAAGTGCGGCTGCAGCCTCGGCTGAGGTCTGGTCTCTGAGTTCGGGTTTTTCCCCGTTGATGCTTATCAGGCGAGCCTTGAACGATTCTTTTCCTGAAGTAATGAAGTCGGCCGCAATGGTCCAGTACTCCTGTACCTCGAAGCGGTTGATCTCCATTTCCCGCTCACAGATGAGGCGAAGGGCTACAGACTGAACCCGACCGGCGGAGAGGCCGCGCATGACTACATTCCATAAAAAAGGACTGACCCGGTAGCCTACAATTTTATCAAGCCCTTGGCGGGTCTGCTGCGAGCGGACAAGCCGGTAGTCAATCTGGCGGGGGTCTTCTATTGCCTCGATAATGGCGCTTTTGGTGATTTCATTGAACATGACCCGCGTGACGGGTTTGTCCGTTTTTCCGATTTCGTTGGCTATGTGCCATGCAATGGCTTCGCCTTCGCGGTCAGGGTCAGTGGCAATCATGACGGCGTTGGCCTCTGCAGAGAGTTTTTTCAGCTGGCGGACCACTTTGTCTTTCCCGGCTATCACCTCATAGCGGGGCTCGTAATGGTTGTCGAAATCAAGGCCGATCTCTTTTTTGGGGAGGTCTTTGATGTGGCCGACCGATGCAAAGACCGCATAGCCATCACCAAGGTATTTGTTTATGGTTTTGGCCTTTGAGGGCGATTCAACAACAATCAGGGTCCTGTTTTTGGCCGAGAGTGAAGGTGTTTTTACTGCCATTGCATCAGTCCCGTAGTAAGAGCGTTATCAAGAAGAGCGTGTTGTGGCGAATTTTGAAAAAGATAGACCTTGCATTCGTAAAAACAAATTTTACCCCTAAAAGGATTCTTTCTTCACTTTCACCGGAGGGGTTTCAGAGGCGCAGTATATTTATTATAATGAGTCCCGAAACCCCCTTTCGAGCCCTAAACCCTAACGCACGGGATTTTCATGATGCTCTTTCTGTCACGGCTCGGCCGCTGTTCAGTTGTTCCCTTCTTGATGGCTCTGTTTTTTTTGGCTTCCTTTTCCGCTGCCGTTGCTGCTTTGCCTGCTTCAGGCGTGGCTCAGCCAACCGTTCCACTGCGCGTTTCGCTTGGAGGGGGCGAGGGTTATACTATAGGGGTTCTTGCGAGGAACGACGGTGGCTCCCTATGGGTTGACCTCGGCTCCATGACGCGGGCGCTGAGGCTTAGCCTTCGTGTTTCGGGGGGGGAGCTTTCTGCCGAAGAGGCACTCAATTCTCCCGGCAGTGTAATGGCGGTGAGGGGTGGCAGCTCTTTCGTGCGCATTGAGCCACGCAATCGCTCCACCGCTCCTCGCATGCTTCAGCTTCGTCTGGCGCCGAAACTTATAGGCGGCCGCCTTTTTCTTCCTCCTGCCGCCGCAGCCAGGCTTTTTTCTCTCTGGCTTGACCGTGACATCCTCTACAGCCAGAAGGAGGGTATGCTGAAGGCATGGACCGCCCCGCGCCCCGCGGCCCGTTCAACCGCTTTGGTTGGCTCGCTGGCAACTCCTCGGCTGGCAGCATCTCCTGCTGCATTTGCCGGTCCAACGCGCATTGTCGGGATTGCCGTTGAAGAACGGGCCAACGGGGCCATCATCAGCATGACGGCGTCGGGAGCTTCGACAGATGCCGTGGTTCTGCAACCGGACGCTTCAGGGCATGCTTTTTTTACCCTCAAGGGAGCTTCCGGCGACATTGCGGCTCTCACCAAAACCTTCAGGCAGGGAGTCGTTCGCGGCATCACGCCGTCTGAAACTCCGGAAGGGCTTCGTTTTACTGTTTCGTTTGATCCGGACGCAAAGGTTGTGAGCCCGATTGAATTCCAGAAGAGCAAGACCTCCAATCGCTACCGGCTTCTTGTACGAAGCGAAGCGGATGTGAAGGCGATACGGGAGAGCGAAAAAACGCGACGGATTACAAGCGTCATTCAGAAGGATATGGAGAAATGGAAGCTCGATACCATTGTGCTTGATGCCGGGCATGGTGGCAAAGATCCTGGAGCGGTTGGGCTGAAGGGGACACGGGAAAAGGATGTTGTACTCAATATCGTGAACGATCTCGGCAGCATCATCGCCCGGAAATGGCCTGATGTACGGGTGGTCTATACGCGCAAGGACGACCGGTTCATTCCTCTGCATGAACGGGGGAAAATTGCCAACCGTGAAGGGGGCAAGCTCTTTTTGAGTGTTCACGCCAACGCAAACAACAAACGCAGCATCCGTGGAGCGGAAGTTTACATTCTCGGTCTTCATAAAACGAAAGCCGCCCTTGATGTGGCCATGCTTGAAAATGCCGTGATCAGTCAGGAGGCTGATTCCGAGGACCGGTACAAGGGCTTTACCCAGGAGCATCTGATCATGAGTTCCATGGCCCAGAACGCTTTTGTGCGGCAGTCAACTTCCCTTGCGCAGGAGATTCTGCGGCCCATTGACCGCTCGCCCACCATTCATGGCCGAGGCGTCCGTCAGGCCGGTTTTATGGTGCTCTGGACCCCCTCCATGCCCAGTGCTCTAGTTGAGGTTGGGTATCTTTCAAACCCTCAGGAAGAGAAGATTCTTCGCGACCGTCAGGAGCAGACCAAAATAGCATACAGGGTGTTTCAGGGGCTTGAGGTTTACAGGAAAAATTATGAAGCGTCCCGGCTTGCTGCCATGGAGCGCTGAACCCTCCCCCTTTTTCCCTCTTGCAAAGTTGTCAACCTGATGCTACATTCAGGTTGACAATAACCGCCGCCCCTCATTAGGCAACCCTTCTCCGGTCTCTTTCATGAACGAAGTATCTCAACAGATTCTCGGCCGTCTCTCCTCCGCGTCCGGCTTTCTTTCCGGTGCGGCGCTTTCCAGGGAGTTCGGCATGACCCGCAGTGCGGTCTGGAAGCATATCAGGATGCTTCGAAGCGGCGGGTACGGAATTGAAGCCCGTAGTGGTCGCGGCTACAGGCTTGCCTCCATGACTGGAATTCCCTCTGGGCCGGAGGTGGAGAGCTTTCTCAACACCCGTGCGTTCGGTAGGGAACTGGTATGGGAAGAGGAGCTGCTTTCAACCAACACAACGGCTCGGGTTCTTGCGGTTCAGGGGGCGGCGGAGGGGACGGTGGTTGTGGCGGACCGGCAGACCGGGGGACGGGGACGGCTTGGTCGAAGCTGGGAGTCTGCTCCCAAGGTCAATCTCTATTGCTCCCTTGTGCTTCGGCCCCGTGTTCCTCTTCAGCGTATTCCCCAGATGACCCTGCTTGTTGCCGTTGCAGTACACCGCGCCCTTGCGGAAATTCTTCCTGAGCTTTCGACTGCAATCAAGTGGCCGAACGATATTTATGCCGATGGCCTGAAGCTGGCGGGCGTTCTTTGTGAAATGGAGTCGGAGGCCGACTGTGCGCACTTCGTGGTGGTCGGCATTGGCATTAATGTCAATCAGGAGTCCTTTCCTCCCCATCTTTCTCAAAGCGCTACTTCCCTCAAACTTGCATCTGCCAGAAGCGTGTCCCGTCCGGAACTTCTGGCCGCGATTCTCAACCAGTTTGAGCCGCTCTACCATGCATGGTGTGAGGCTGATGACCTTGCTTTTGTGCTTGACTATCTTGAACGGCACGCATGGCTGAACGGCCGGGAGGTTGAGGTTTCGCGGCTTCATGGGAAGGTTTCGGGTCGGGTTGCGGGCCTCTCGGCTTTGGGAGAGTTGAGGGTTGTGGGTCAGGATGGCTCAACTCACATGATAGGGTCGGGTGAGGCCACCCTGAAACAGTAAACAGGTTGTAAAGTAAATTCAATGCAGAGCATGGACACAAAAACGCTTCATCCCGCTGTTGCAGCGGCATACCGGGTTCTTGAAACTGGCGAACCCATTTCCCGTGAAGAGGCCCTGCTTCTTGCCGGACTGCCGGGGGAGCTTTCGCTTGACCTTGCTTCGCTTGCCAACAAGGTCAGAACCCGCTGGGCAGAGAGTGGCATTCATGCCTGTTCGATCATGAACGCCAAATCCGGGGTATGCAGTGAGAACTGCCGGTTTTGCGCCCAGTCGCGCCACAACCATGCCGATATAGAGGTCTATCCTCTTGTTGACGAGGATGCGGTCCTTTTTGAGGCCCGGGGATGCGCCGAACAGGGGGTGTCGCATTTCGGGCTTGTTACCAGCGGTTACGGCTACAGGACCATGAATGCGGAATTCAAGCGCATTCTTGCCATGATTGATAGGCTGCACAAGGAACTTCCGGAACTTCATGTTTGTGCGTCCATCGGCATACTTGGCCCTGAAACGGCTGCGGCGCTGGCCCGGCACGGCATTGCCCATTACAACATCAATCTGCAGGTAGCACCTGAAAAGTATGCCGGGCTTATTGCCGATACGCACGGGATTGAAGAGAGGATGGAGACCGTCCGCCTGCTTCGGAGCGAAGGCGTCAAAGTGTGCTGCGGGGGAATCATTGGTGTGGGCGAACAGATGGCCGACCGTGTTGCCATGCTCTTTACCCTTCGCGATCTCGATGTTTCCGTTATCCCCATCAATGTTCTTGTTCCCATTGAGGGAACCCCTCTTGCCGGTGCTGACCCGGTGCCGCTTGCCGACCTTGTAAAGGTGTTTGCCATAGCCCGTCTTATCCACCCCCGGGCGACCATCAAGTTCGCTGCCGGCCGCGAGACGCTCATGAAGGATTTTCAAGGGCTTCTGATGCTTTCGGGCGCGGATGGCTACCTGACCGGAGGTTACCTGACCACGCGGGGCCGTGAGGTGGCCGATGATCACCGTTTTGCCCAGCGCCTTGCCAGTTTTTCCTGAAGGGGGACATAATGGAGTTTCATGATCGCATACAAAGGGAGCTCGGAGCCATGCAGAGCGCCGACCGGTATAGGACCATACCCAGTGTTGCCGGCCGTTTGGGCCGTCATATCACAATCGGGGAAGAGCGCCTCCTGAACCTCTCTTCCAATGATTACCTTGGCCTGGGTGACGACCCAGTTCTTCGTTCTGCCTGGCTGGAGGCGGCGGGGGCGGACCTTCCTCCCATGAGCAGCTCTTCTTCTCGCCTTCTCACGGGAAACCATCCGCTTGCTGAAGCACTGGAGGCGGAGCTTTCAGCGCTTTACGGTGGACGGGCGGCCATGTTGTTTAATAGTGGCTACCATGCCAATACCGGTATTCTTCCCGCTCTTGCCGGCCGCCATGATCTGGTTCTCTCCGACCGGCTCAACCATGCAAGCATTATTGATGGACTGAAAATTTCGGATGCAAACTGGAAGCGCTACCGCCATCTCGACTGCGACCATCTTGAGGAAATGCTGCAGGAGGCCCGGGGGAAACGGCGCCAGTGTTTCATTGTATCAGAATCAATTTTCAGCATGGATGGGGATCTGGTTGACTTAAAGCGTCTCGTTGAGTTGAAAAAGCGGTACGGGGCCATTCTCATTCTCGACGAGGCTCATGCTGTTGGCACACTTGGGCAAGAGGGGCTGGGGCTCGCGGAGCAGGAAGGTCTCGGAGGAGAGGTCGACATCATTGTGGGCACCTTCGGCAAGGCATTTGCTTCCACCGGGGCCTATGCAATCATGGCCCCCCTCCTGCGGGAGTATCTGGTCAATACCGCAAGACCATTCATTTTTACTACGGCCATTCCTCCGGTGATGCTTTCCTGGAGTCTCTGGACTCTTCGCCGTCAGACCGGGATGCAGTTGGAGAGGGAGTCGCTGCAGGCGCTTGCCTCGAAGCTTCGCACCTCGTTGCAGCGGCAGGGGTTCACTGTTCCGGGTGAAAGCCATATTGTGCCGGTGTATGCCGGAGCAAACAGCCGCGCGGTTGCTATGGCCGAAGCGCTCAGAAAGAATGGCTTTCTTGCTCTGCCGGTTCGTCCTCCGACGGTTCCCCAAAACACGGCCCGCATCCGTATTTCCCTGCGCGCAACGCTCCGCTGGGAAGATGTGGAGGGGGTTGCCCGGGTTCTCGGAGAGGTTGCATGAAGGAGGTATGGTTGAGAAAAACGGGAACGGAAGAGCTTGCACTCTTTTTCAGTGGCTGGGGCATGGACTCCGCTCCGGCTGAAGCTCTTTTTGCCCGTTCTGTGGAGATGGGGTTTCGGGGCGACATGGTTGCTTTTCATGATTACCGGAGCCCGGAGTGCAGCGCGGAACTGCGTCGGGCGGTTGAGGAATACCCCCGCCGTATTCTTTTGGCATGGTCACTGGGTGTTTGGGCGGCAGAGCGCTCCTCCATTCCCCCTCCCGACCTTGCCGTTGCGGTGAACGGCACTCTCTACCCCCGTCATGCGGCTTTGGGTATTGAACCCGCATTGTTTGACGCGACGCTTGAGAGCTACTCCGAAACGAACAGGGTGCGCTTCAACCGGCGGATGTGCGGCTCGCGGGAGGTTCTTCGTCATTTCAGCGCAATCTCTTCCACGAGAGCTGCTTTCGACCAGCAGGAGGAGCTCGGCCGGATCAGGGAGTTGCTTCTTGCCGAGCCCGTCAGAGAGCCATCTGGATGGAATTATTCTCGGGCCCTCATTGGCCTGAAGGACGCTGTTTTTTCCCCTGAATCCCAAGGCTTGGCCTGGAAGGGAACGGAGCAGCGGGTTATGGCAGAGATGCCTCACTGGCCTTTTTTTCATGAATCAACCATTATGGAGCTGACTGCATGAGGGGGGAGAGGGACAAAATGCTGGTCGGTGAGCGCTTCCGCCGTGCGCTTGGCACTTACCCTGAGGGTGCGATGGTTCAGGAGGTCATGGCCCGTGAGCTGGTTTCCATGGTTAGTCGCCATGCAGGAACGGAGCCGTTGGGGCGGGTTCTTGAAATCGGAGCGGGCTCGGGTCTCTTGACGGAGCTGCTTCTGGAGGCTTTCCCTGTTGCCAGCTTTATAGCTAACGATCTGGTGAGGGAGTGTCAAGTGCCGCTTCAGGGTATTGCCCGGCGCCACCGGGTCGGGGAGTTTAGGTTTCTCGGTGGAGATATTGAGGAGTGTGGGGACCTGCCCCATTCGCAGGATCTTGTGGTATCAAACGCTACCCTGCAGTGGCTCAATGATCTTGACGGTCTGTTCGGACGGATTTTACGGAGTCTGCTTCCTGGAAAAATATTTGCCTTCACCTCTTTCACTGCCGGTAATATGCAGGAAATCGCCATGCTCGGTGGGGGAGAGCTCAACTACCCGGCGCCGGAGGAGATTGGGAAGATTGCCGGACGGCATTTTGAACTGCTTGAACTGAAGGATACCCGCGAGCAGCTCACCTTTCCCTCGCCCAGTGAGGTCCTCGGCCATATTCGCCAAACCGGCGTCAACGGTCTTGCGCGGGAGCGGTGGAGCAGAAGTCGCTATCGCGACTTCATGGAGAGTTACAGAAGGGAGTTTTCAGTACAGGGAGGCGTTAGCCTCACCTACCGGCCGCTCTATTGCGTACTGAGGAGAAGAAAGCTGTGAAGGGGCGTATAACAGTTGTTTCCGGAATTGACACCGGGGTTGGAAAGACCGCTGTGACCGGGCTGCTGGGGGCCGCTATGCTCCGTGAGGGGTGTCGGGTCATCACCTCAAAAACAGTACAGACCGGGTGCAGCGGCATTGCTGACGACATTCTGGAGCACCGGCGGCTGATGGGTATCCCTCTGCAGGAGGTGGACTGTCTCGGTATTACCTGCCCGCAGGTGTTCCCCTTTCCTGCATCTCCCCATTTTGCCGCCTGTCTGGCCGGAAGTGTGGTTGACATCGCCCGAATCACTGAGGCAGCGGGCGCTCTTCAGAAACAGTATGACGAGGTGTTGCTTGAAGGTGTGGGAGGGCTGCTTGTTCCCCTTTCGCCCGATCTGCTCTTTCTCGACTATGTCAAATGCTGCTCGTGGGATCTTCTGCTGGTCACAGGCCCGCGGCTCGGAAGCATCAACCATACCCTGCTCTCCGTGGAGGCCTGCCTCTTTAGGGCGGTTCCGCTGAAGGGGATTATCTACAACCGGTTTGGGGAGCAAGACCCCCTTATTGCAGAGGATACGCTTGAAACCATCCGGCGGGAGCTCTTCCGTCGTTCGCTCTCTCTGCCCGTCATTGATTTCTGCTCCTCCTCCTTCCGCCGTTCCGATCTTGAGCAACTCGGCCTTGTTGAGCCTGAACCATAGTATTTTCCCATGAAGACGACCCCACTCTGGAATGATTGATCTTGATTTTGACCGCCGCCACATATGGCATCCATACGCCTCAATGAAGAATCCCCTGCCGGTCTTTCCTGTGTCGGCGGCAAGCGGAGTGCGCCTCCATCTTGAGGATGGCCGGGAGCTGGTTGACGGCATGTCGTCATGGTGGGCGGCAGTTCACGGCTACAACCATCCGGTGCTCAACCGCGCTGCTCGGGAGCAGCTTCGACGCATGAGCCATGTGATGTTCGGTGGGCTGACCCATGAGCCGGCAGTGAAGCTTGCCCGCCAGCTGGTGGCAATAACTCCCGATTCCCTCGACAGGGTTTTTTTCAGCGATTCAGGTTCTGTTGCCGTTGAAATTGCCATCAAAATGGCCGTGCAGTACTGGGGAGCTCTTTCCAGACCGGCAAAAAAAAGGATGCTGGCTCTCCGCTGTGGCTACCACGGCGACACCTTCGGCGCCATGTCGGTTTCCGACCCACTCACCGGCATGCACTCACTGTTCCGCGGCGCTATTCAGGAGCAGCTGTTCGCCCCTTCGCCCGAGTGCCGCTACGGTGAACCCTGCAGGGACGATGATATTTCAGCCATGGTCCGGCTGCTGGAGGAGCATCACCATGAGCTTGCCGCCGTCATTGTGGAGCCGATGGTGCAGGGTGCAGGCGGAATGCGCTTTTACTCTCCCGACTGGCTGGTGAGGCTCCGTGAGCTGTGCACCGCTTTTGGCGTGCTCCTTGTGTTTGATGAAATCGCTACGGGATTCGGCCGGACCGGCAAAATGTTTGCCATGGAGCACGCCGGCGTGGTGCCCGACATTCTCTGTGTTGGAAAGGCGCTGACCGGCGGGTATATGTCGTTGGCTGCAACCCTTGCCTCCCCAGAGGTTGCTGATGCAATTTCGTCGGGAGAGCCGGGTCTCTTCATGCATGGCCCCACCTTCATGGCCAACCCCCTTGCAACGGCAGTGGCTTCTGCAAGCGTGGGCCTCCTGCAGTCGGGCGACTGGCAGGCCTCAGTGCGGCGAATTGAGACGGGGTTGCGGCGGGGGCTGGAACCCTGCCGTGGTTTTGAGGGAGTGGTGGATGTGAGGGTGCTCGGGGCCATCGGCGTGGTAGAATTGGAGCGGCCGGTTGATATGGCTTCCATCCAGCAGGAGTTTGTGAGGCGCGGGGTCTGGGTGCGTCCCTTCGGCCGGCTGGTTTACCTGATGCCTCCGTTCATTATTGAAGATCGGGATCTTGACCTGCTTACGGCTGTGGTTCGCGAGGTTGTGGCCGGGGAGGTTGCCGGAAGATGACGGAGGATGAGCTCGATCGCCTCCTCCGGCCTGAAGTGATGGAGGAGATTCGTCGGAGTGCGGACGAGGATCCGTCGGCATTCGCCATGCGTCACAGTGGTCGGGATGATCTGCCTGCAAGGGCGATTGCCGAGCAGATTGCATGCAGAAAGAAGGCTGCAAAAAAACTGCTGGAACTCTCCCGGCATGAACTGCTCTATACCTCCCGTGCCCTTGAGCAGGCATCAGCAGAGCGGGTGGCCGCATACCGCGCAACGCTGATGAGGGGAGAGAGAGCGATTGATCTTTCGGGAGGGCTTGGCATTGACAGCTGTTTTCTCGCGCGTTCGTTCCGCCATATGGATTTCGTTGAGCGCGACCCCCTTCTCTGCCGACTCGCTTCCCATACCATGCAGGTTCTGGAACGGAAGAATGTTGCCATTCACTGTGGCGAAGGGTTCGCTGTTCTTGATTCCTTTCCCTCTGGCACTTTTGACTGGATATTCGTTGACCCCGATCGGCGTGAGGCAGGGCGCCGGAAGGTGGGGCTCAGTGAGTGTTCTCCCAATGTGGTTTCGGGCCATGACGCACTCCTGCAAAAAGCGCCCCGGGTATGCATAAAAGCCTCGCCTGCCCTTGAACTCTCGGGACTGAAGCGCGAGCTTCCCTCACTTGAATTGATTATTGTTGTCTCCCTCGACCGCCAGTGCAGGGAGAGCATGCTGATGCTTCGGCGGGGCACGGCGCAAGAGAACGGGCAGGAACGAAAAGCGGTCTGCCTGCAGTCGTCGGGTGTGGGCGAGTATGAGGTTTCCTCAAGGGGGGGAGTGCAGAGGAGGATTGCTGCTGAGCCCGGCCCCTGTTTTTTTGAGCCCGATCCGGCAATCATCAAGGCGGGACTTTCGGCAGAGGTTGCCGAAGAGTTCGGGCTGAAGTTCCTGAACCACTCGGTTGACTACCTGACCGGCGTCCGAACGGCGGAAGAGTTTCCCGGTAGAACATTCCGTCTGATTGCCAGTACTCCTTACAAGCCGAAACTGTTCCGGCTCTTTCTCAAAGAGCACCAAATTCACGGCGCCTCCATACAGAGAAGGGATTTTCCGCTCTCGCCCGAAGATCTTCGCAAACTCTACCGCCTCAAAGAGAGCAGCAGCAGATTTCTCTTTTTTACGCGCAATGCGTTGGGTGAAGCAACCGTTTTTTTCTGCCTCAGCCCACTTCGCCCTGAAGGCGAAGAAGCTCCTTAAGCGCAAGGCCGTAACGGAGCCCCTGTGCACTGACCCGGATTTCTCCGATGCCCAGGATGCGCATGAACTGATGGAGAATCAGGGTGCCCATGGGAATCACATCCGCCCGTCCTTCGGGAATGCCTAATGCCATAATCTCCTCAAGCTTCATTGCTTTCAGCCGTTCAAGAAGGTTGTGGACATCGTCGTAGCTGAGAAGGTAGTTGTGGACTTTCGTCACATCAAACTCCCTGTCTCCCCGAACAATCTGCGCAATGGCTGTTATGGTTCCGGCCACTCCGTATACCCGTTCACGGGATGCGAAAAAGGGGAGAACTGCTCCGGTCAGAAGTCGGTTGATCTCCTCTTTTGCTAGTTTGTACTCCTCGGGGGCCGGGGGGAGGGAGTGGAAAAACCGTTCGGTCAGCCGAACGGAGCCGATGTCGAGGCTGACGCTTTGGGTAATGCCATCGGTTGAACCCATGGAAATCTCCGTGCTTCCTCCGCCTATGTCTGTGACAGTAAAGGGGGCGGGAATGTTCTCCATTCCAGAAACCGCGCCAAAAAAGGTGAGCTCGGCCTCCTCTTCGCCACTGATGCAGCGAACGACTATGCCGGTTGAACGAACCAGTTCGCTGGTGACCTCCATTCGGTTTTTTGCATCGCGTAGCGCACTGGTGCCAGTGGCAATAATAGTATCTGCTCCCTCATCATTGCTGATTTTTTTGAATTCCAGAAGGCAGTTGATCAGCCGTTCCTTGGCCTCGCGGTCGATTATTTTCAGTTCGTCAACCTGCTGGCCGAGGCGTACTATCGCCTGTTTGTGATGCACCGGCTTTATCGTTCCCTGCTTCGGGTCGATGTCGACAATGAGAAGCAGAGCTGTGTTGGTGCCTATATCTATGCAGGAAACTCGTTCCATAATATGAATCTGTTTTATGGTAATGGTTATGTTGAGCTGCGGCGAACCAGAGCGGAAAGCCACTCCTCTTCGTAGATTGTCCTCACGGCTTCGTAGTTAAGTCGTTTGAGCAGTTTTTTGAGCCATGCTTCGTCCCAGGCCAGTATGCCTGAAAGCAGGACGGCTGCGCCTGGTGCGCTTTGGGCGATGACCGGCAGAATCCGGTCGATGACATTTTTGTTGATGTTTGCCAGTACAAGGGTGTAGCCCTGCTGAAGATTGCTTTTCAGATCTTCTTCGGCGTCAAGCAGTTCAATGTGGATGTCGGATGCCTCGTTTTCGGCAATGTTTTCAGCTGCATTTTCAGCTGCCCAGCTGCTGTTGTCGAACGCGAGAATCGGCTGGGTGTTGCCGAGTCTGCGAGCTGCAATGGCCAGCACTCCCGTTCCCGTCCCTATGTCCATAATCCGCTCGCGGCTGATATCCATCTCCTCAAGCTGGCGGAGCATCAGCCGCGTTGTTTCGTGGTATCCGGTGCCGAACGACATTTTTGGGTTGATGGTAAGCACAATCTGGCCGGGCTTTTTCGGAGCCTCTCCTTTTTTTTGGGCAATCAGGAACCGGTCCGATATTTCAATGGGTTTTAGATGTGCTTCCCATTCCTCGTTCCAGTTCCGCTCGGCAATGAAGGAGGCCTCCATTGCCGGGGCAACTCCCGGAAGCCGCTGAAGCGCGGCCCTTGCGGCTCGTTCCTTTTCCGGGTTCCAGCTCTGTTCCGGCAGATAGGCCAAGAGCAACCCGTCCTCCTCCTGAAAGGAGACGATTCCCTCCAGCGAGAGGAGCGCAATTCCCAGCTCATGGCGTGCGGCGTCAAGGGCTATTGCCAGCTGGATGGTGTTGTGTGTTCCTGGTAGGGGCATACGCTTTGATTTCAATTTCAGTGCGCAATATAAACATTCTCTCATACTACCAGCTCTCCCCTCCCGGAGCCATAGAAGATTTTCTTTTTTTAAGCTATATTTGCACTCCCGAGAGAACTTTCCCTGCCCTTTCGGGCCGGGGCATTCACGGCAGCTTTTTCGCTGCTGTAAACTTTTTGCAAAATTTTATGGCTGTGATGAAATTCGGCGGTACCTCCATTGGAACCGCCAAGGCCATGCGGCAGGCCATTTCCATTGTTGCCCACCAAGAGCAGGAGTCAACCCCACTGGTGGTTCTCAGCGCCTGCAGCGGTATAACCAATAAGCTACTGCGGATTGCCGACGCTTCAGGCAACGGCTCCCTTGATGATGCTCTGGCGCTCGCCGGAGAGGTGCGTGCTCACCATCTTGGCCTTGTTGACGAACTTCTCACCGATGAGGGCCCGAAGGCGGAGCTTGCTTTGAAGATAGATGCAATTATCACTCGCCTTGAGCTTCTTGTCAAGGGCGTTGAAATTGTGGGGGAGTTAACCGAGCGCTCGCGCGATATGTTCTGCTCGTTCGGCGAACTGCTTTCCACCACTGTTTTTGCGGCCGCACTTCAGGCAGCAGGCATCAACGCCCGGTGGATTGACATCCGCACAATCATGATAACCGACGACAACTTCGGCTTCGCCCGTCCGATTGAGGCCGAGTGCAGGGCGAGGGCAACGGCGATTCTCGGTCCACTGCTCGGTTCCGGGACAACTGTTGTGACGCAGGGCTATATAGGCGCAACCGCTGACGGCCGGACCACGACGCTCGGCAGAGGCGGATCCGATCTTTCGGCGGCGCTTCTGGGTGCCTGGCTCCATTTTTCGGCCATCCAGATTTGGACAGATGTTGATGGAGTTATGACCTGCGACCCTAGGGTGGTTCCCGATGCGCGCAGCATCAGGGTGATGACTTTTTCCGAGGCAGCGGAGCTTGCTTATCTCGGCGCAAAGGTGCTGCATCCCGATACCATTGCCCCTGCGGTTGAAAAAAACATTCCGGTTTTTGTGCTTAATACCTGGCATCCCGATGCTCGGGGAACAGTTATCACCAATGATCCCGTCCGTCTTTCAGGAATGAGTTACGGCGGCCTTGTAAAGTCTATTGCGGTCAAAAAGGGCCAGGGTATCATCAATGTCCGTTCAAATCGGATGCTTGGGCGGCACGGGTTCATGAACGAACTTTTCGATGTGTTTGCCCGCTACGCCATATCGGTTGAAATGATTGCCACAAGCGAAGTTTCCGTTTCCGTTACGGTTGATGACACCTGCTTTACTGACAATCTTCTGCGGGACCTCAGGGAGTTCGGCGAGGTTGATATTGAGCACGGGGTTGCCACAGTCAGCGTCGTGGGCGACAATCTCCGCATGTCGCGGGGCGTTGCCGGAAGGATTTTCGGAGCTCTGACGGAGGTGAACCTCCGCATGATTTCACAGGGGGCTTCGGAGATCAATGTCGGGTTTGTTGTTGGGGAGCATGATGTTGTTGCTGCCGTCAACGCCCTGCACCGCGAGTTTTTCTCCGGCGAGGATGCTGCGGGAATTTTTGAGGTTCCTGCCGGCAAACCTTTAACCTGAAGGTCTCGGGGGGACCAAGGAGCGCATAAACGATAACACAGGATGGAGCAAGAGAACCATGGATTATAAAAAAGCTGGAGTCGACATAGGTGCGGGTGAAGAGTTTGTCCGTCTCATCAAGGGGAAGGTCCGCCAGACCAATACGCCGGGGGTCATAACCGATATTGGGGCCTTTGGCGGCTTTTTCGAGCCCGATTTCACCCGTTATGAAAGGCCGGTGATGGTTAGCAGCATTGACGGCGTGGGGACAAAACTGAAAATTGCCGTGGAGCTTGGTGCTTACAGCACGGTAGGTTCATGTCTGGTGAACCACTGTGTCAACGACATTCTTGTCTGCGGCGCCAAACCGCTGTTTTTTCTTGACTACTATGCATGCGGAAAGCTTGAGCCTACGGTTGCCGCAGCAGTTGTAAACGGCATGGTGGACGCCTGCCGTGAAAACGGATGCGCTCTGATTGGGGGTGAAACGGCTGAAATGCCGGGTGTTTACACCCTGAAGGATTTCGATCTTGCCGGCACAATCGTGGGGGTTGTCGATCATGCAAAAATTGTCAACGGCTCCACAATACAGGCGGGTGATGTAATGCTTGGGCTTCCCTCTACCGGCCTGCACACCAACGGCTACTCGCTGGCCAGAAAGGTGTTCGAGGGAAGAATGAATGAGAAATTCAGCGCTCTTCAGGGAACAGTCGGCGAGGAACTCCTGAAGGTTCACCGCTCCTATCTCAGGTTGATAGAGCCATTCTTCGGTTCAACGGACATTCACGGCATGTCGCACATTACCGGCGGTGGCCTGATGGGCAACACCATGCGCATTGTACCTGACGGGCTGAAGCTTGAAGTTCGTTGGGATGCATGGCCTGAGCTTCCGATTTTTGACATTATTCGCACTGAGGGCTCCGTGCCAGAGGAGGATATGCGCCGCACATTCAATCTCGGCATCGGTCTTGTACTGATTGTTCCCGAAGAGGCTGCCGACCGCGTGATGGAGGCCTTGAAAACTCAAGGAGAAAATGCGTACCTTATAGGTCAGGTAGCCAATGCCTGATGTTTTTTTGTTTTTTTTCATGGAGGTGAGAGCCACTCCCGCCATAAAACAAAATCAGAAGAGGACATGCTGACATTACTCGCCATTCTTGCCGTTAGTTACATCATCGGCTCCATTCCCACCAGCATTATGGCTGGAAAGATGATGAAGGGGGTTGACATCAGAAACTTCGGCAGCGGAAACGCCGGGGGCACCAACGCTTTCAGGGTGCTGGGCTGGAAAACCGGACTGACCGTCACACTTATCGATATTGTTAAAGGTGTAGTTGCTGCGGTTTCGGTCGTCGCCTTTTTCCGTCACTACCCCCTAGGGGCCTTCCCCGACATCAACGAGGTGGCCCTTCGTCTTCTTGCGGGCATGAGCGCTGTTATAGGTCATGTTTTCACTGTTTTTGCCGGTTTCAAAGGGGGCAAGGGGGTCAGCACGGCAGCCGGAATGCTTATAGGCATTGCGCCGGTGAGCATGCTGATGGTTATCGGAATTTTTCTCCTGACCGTATGGCTCTCCCGATATGTGTCAGTGGCCTCAATTCTTGCCGCAATGGCATTTCCTCTCATCATTGCCATCCGCAAGTATGTGTTTGAGCTTGGCGGCGGGCTTGATTACTACATCAGGCTCTTCGGCGAGTCATTCTCATTCCATGACAGCCTCGATTATCACCTGATGATTTTCGGCCTGCTGGTTGCTCTTGCCATTCTCTTTACCCACCGGGCCAATATCCGTCGCCTCATTTCGGGGACGGAAAGCCGCGTAACATTCAGAAAAAATGCATAACAGTTCCCCTTTCAGCTGATGGATCTTTCGGTGCTCGGTGCCGGCAGCTGGGGAACCACGCTTGCCATTCTTCTGGCCGAAAAAGGACACAGGGTAAAGCTGTGGGCCCATCGTCCCGAATTTGCAGAGCAGCTCCGGCGCGATCGCGAAAACACCAGTTACCTCAAAGGGTCACCCTTTCCTCCTTTGCTTGAGGTTGAGTTCGACCTTTCCCGCTCGGTTTCAGATGCTTCAATGATAGTGACGGCGGTGCCTTCACAGGCGCTTCGCGAGACAGCCCGCCTGTTCAGTTCTCTTCCGCTTGAGGGGCGTATTGTTGTCAATGTGGCAAAGGGGATTGAAGTTGGGAGCGGCAAACGCATGTCGGAGGTTCTGGCTGATGAACTGCCCTCCCTTCTTCCTTCTCAGGTTGCGGCCCTGTATGGACCCAGCCATGCCGAAGAGGTTGCCCGCTCGCAGCCGACCACCGTTGTAGCCTCTTCTTCTTCAGCGGCAACCGCCGAATCGGTGCAGGAGGTTTTTCATACGGGGATGTTCCGGGTTTATGTCAATACCGACATTGTTGGGGTTGAAGTTGCCGGTTCGGTCAAGAACATCATTGCCATTGCTGCCGGCATTTCCGACGGGATTGGTTTTGGCGACAACGCCAAGGCGGCCATCATCACCCGCGGCATGGCTGAAATATCTCGCCTTGCGCTGAAGCTCGGGGGCGATCCCATGACCATTTCAGGCCTCTCTGGCATCGGTGACCTGGTGGTGACATGCCTGAGCCATCACAGCCGGAACCGTTTTGTTGGTGAAGAGATTGGTCGGGGGAGAACGCTCGACGACATTGTTACCCACATGAACATGGTTGCCGAAGGGGTGCTCACCTCACGGGCGGTTTATGAGCTGAGCAGTTCGCTCGGTGTTGATATGCCCATCACCCGCGCGGTTTATGAAATGCTGTTTGAGGGAAAGGCGGCCGAGGAGGCGATTCTGGACCTGATGACTCGCGAACCCAAGCCCGAGCGCGACTGAGTGTTCTCCCGTGGAGCGCGTCAGTGGCTGTGTGTCTTTTCGGGATGTTCATGCCACACTGTCTCTCCCTTCTCTTTTCCCGCTTCACTCCATTTGGCAACATCCATGTCTATGCGCACGACGCTGCAGGGCGAGAGATGGTGCGGCGCATTTCTGGCCATACGGTCGGCAAATTCGCTCATGGCGGGGTTGTGGCCGAACAGCATCAAGCCCTCTGCGCTGTCGGGTACACTCCGCACCAGCTCCAGCAGTTCGTCGGCCCCTCCGTGGTATATCCCCATCTCCATATGTATCTTCTCTCTCCCGATTCCGAAGGCTTCAGCAAACGCTTCAGCTGTGGTGAGCGCCCTTCTGGCCGGGCTGCTGATGAGAATGTTGGGAATTGGAGCCCCCTTTGCAACCATGCGTGCCGCAATTTGGGGGGCGTCTTTCATCCCTTTCTCGTTCAGTGTCCGCTCAAAATCGGAGCAGTTGCTTTCCCAGCCTGATTTTGCATGGCGGGCGAGGTAGAGGGTTTTCATGGGTTGTTGACTTTTTGAGAGGTGAAGGCGAGCTGCTTTTTCAGTGCCATGATGCGGTTGAACGAGTCGTCAATCCGCTGGGGGGATACGACTCCTTTTTTGACAAGGGCATAGACGATTTTTGCGGCCTTCCCGGCAATACGGGGGTCATACTTCGAAGTGTTGTTGGCGAAGATAAGGATGTCTATGCCCGCATTGACCGCCAGCGCTATTGCCTCCTCAAGATCGAAGTGGTTGGTAATGGCCTTCATCTGCATGTCGTCGCTGAGCACCACCCCCCGGAATTCCATTTCGTTGCGGAGCAGCCCTGTTATCGTAGCTTTTGAGAGCGTGGCCGGATATCGGGGGTCAAGCGTGGCGTTGAAAACATGCGATGTCATAATTGTACCGCTGAACCCTTCTGTAATGAGCCGGCGGTAGGGCAGTAGCTCAAGCGGGGCCCACGAAGCCGTTACATCGGTAAAGTCAAGATGGGAGTCGGTTGTTGAGCTTCCATGGCCGGGAAAATGCTTTAAGGTTCCCAGAATACCATCTCTCTCGAATGCCTTGAGGGTCAGTGCGGCGTTATTGGTCACATTGTCGGGATCGGCGGAAAAGCTTCTTCCGAGCCGTCCGATGACCGGGTTCATGGGGTTGGTGTTGAGGTCAACCACCGGCGCGAGATTCATGTTGATATTGAGGCTTCGGAGGGTGCGGGCGGTTCTGGCCGCGGCAGCGGTGGTGCTGTCGGGGCTGTTGAGGCTTCCCAGATGCTCTGCGCTTTCTGAAGGAGGGAAGCCGGTGGCCTCTTTGAGACGCGAAACCTTTCCCCCTTCCTGATCGATGGCAATGAGGAGAGGTGTCGGGGAGATCTCCTGCAGAGCGAGGGTAAGGCTGGCGAGCTGTTCGGGGCTGACGATGTTGCGTGGGAGTGAACGGGAGGGGACATCATAGTCAAAGAGCACAACACCTCCTATGTGGCTCTTACTGATGGCACGCTGGATATCGGGGGAGCCCTCTATGCTGGTGCCCCGGAACCCGACCATGAGCATCTGTCCGATTTTAATGGAGAGGCTGTCGGGTTGAATACTGGTCTCTGCTTCCGCTATGGACAGCGGAAGCAACATGGCCCCCAGGAGGAGCGCTGTTCTCTTCAGTCTTTTCATTTTTTGCCACTGGTGAAGGTGAGCGCTCCCTCTGTAAGATCGACGGCGAGTGCGTCCCCCTCCCTTATGGTCCCCTCAAGTATCATTTCCGATATGCGGTTGGTGAGCTTTCGCTGTATGACCCGTTTCAGCGGCCGCGCGCCGAAAGCAGGATCAAACCCCGCATCGGCAAGCCACTGGAGTGCGGCGTCCGATATGGTGAGACTGATGTGCTGACGCAGTGCGGTATCGCGGATGAGGTTGAACTGTATCCGGACAATTTTTTTTAGATCCTCCCTGGTGAGAGGTGAAAAGAGGATGATTTCATCTATCCGGTTCAAAAATTCCGGACGGACCTGCTGCTTGAGCAAGGAGAACAGCTTTTCCTGCAGACCTTCAAGAACCACCTCGCGGCTTTGGCCATCTATTTTTTCCATCTCCGACTGTATCAGCTGTGCGCCGATATTGCTGGTCATGATGATAATGGTGTTCTTGAAGTTCACCGTTCTTCCCTTGCTGTCGGTGAGGCGTCCCTCGTCAAGAATCTGGAGAAGAATGTTGAAAACATCCGGGTGCGCTTTTTCGATTTCATCAAGCAGCAACACTGAAAAAGGCTTGCGGCGTACCGCTTCAGTCAGCTGGCCGCCTTCTTCATAGCCGATATATCCGGGAGGGGCTCCCACAAGACGGCTGACGGTGTGCGATTCCATATACTCGCTCATGTCGATGCGTATCATTGCCTCATCATCGTCAAAGAGGTAATCGGCAAGGGTTCGTGCTAGCTCGGTTTTTCCCACGCCGGTGGGGCCAAGAAAAATAAAGGAGCCTATAGGGCGTTTCATGTCACCCATTCCGGCCCTGGAGCGTTTTACCGCATCGCTGACCGCCGTGACGGCCTCGTTTTGCCCTATGACCCTTGCGTGCAGTTCGTCCTCTATGTGTAGCAGTTTCTGGCGTTCCGACTGGAGCATTCTGCTGACGGGAATGCCGGTCCATTTTGCCACGATTTCAGCAATGTCCTCCGCATCGATCTCCTCTTTCATAATCAGTTCGCCTGCCGCCTGTCGGCTTTCCATCTGGCGGCTGTTCGCCTCTATGGCTTTTTCAATCTCCCCGGTTTTTCCATACCGTATCTCGGCAACCTTACCGTAATTGCCCTGCCGTTCAAATTCCTCCGCCTCAACCCGGAGGCTTTCAAGCTGCGCTTTCAGGTCGCGCGACTGTCGGATCAGCTCTTTTTCTGCCTCCCACTTTGCCTTGATGAGGGTCTGTTCTCCGACGAGGTCGGCCAGCTGTTTCTCAATCTCTTTGAGTCGCTCTTTCGTGTCAGTGCTGCTCATGGTTTGTGCTGGTTTGATTGGCGGCTGTGATTAACCGTATAATGTTGTAAATTTATATAAATTTAACGATTGCTCCGCAGAACATTGCAATGCTTCCTCTCGTTAAGAGTTAAGAATCAATTAATATCAACACTTCTGTACCGTGCAAAAGTTCTCCATCGGCAACATTGATGTTTCTCCCGCCCAAAGCCCCCTCCTCATTGCCGGCCCCTGTCTTGTGGAGAGCCGCCAGATGGCTGTTGAGGTGGCCGAAGAGCTTCAGCGCATAAGCGTTTCTCTGGGTGTGAAGTTTATTTTCAAGGGTTCCTACCGCAAGGCGAACCGGACCTCTGGCAGCTCTTTTACCGGCATTGGTGATCAGGAGGCTCTTGAGGTGCTTGCCGAGATAGGCCAGACCTACGGTATGCCAGTGCTTACCGATGTGCATGAAACCAAAGATGTTGCTCTTGCTACCCGTTTCGTTGATGTGCTTCAGATTCCCGCCTTTCTCTCCCGCCAGACTGAACTGCTTGTTGCCGCCGGCGAAAGCGAACTTGTGGTCAACATCAAGAAGGGGCAGTTCATGGCGCCTCAAGATATGGCGCGTGCTGCCGACAAGGTTGCCGCAACAGGCAACCAGCGCATCATGCTGACCGAGCGGGGAACAAGTTTCGGTTACAACAATCTTGTGGTTGATTTCAGGGGACTCGCAAAAATGGCCGAGTCGGGCTGGCCTGTCATCTACGACGCAACCCACAGCCTTCAGCTACCCGGTGCCGGTGACGGGATTTCTGGCGGAGAGCGCCGTTATGTCGTTCCGTTGGCAAGAGCAGCGGTTGCCGCCGGCGTTAATGGTCTGTTTTTCGAGGTGCATCCCAAACCCGAGCGTGCAATGTCGGACGCGGCAACCCAGATTCCTCTCGGCGATTTCGCCCCCCTTGTCAGTCAGCTACTCGCCCTTTACGGCTGCGTGCAGTCACTTCCTTCATCCTAAACCCCACCACATTGTCAGGTTTCCAGTACTTCGGCATGCAGCCCTCCCAGGCAGATCCCTCTTCACGGGTCAGTCAGGCTCTTGAGGCTGTTCGCGCACTGTTTTTTCCCATTGACGGGGTGCTTAACGGCAGCCGCATCACTGTTGACGGTAGCGGCCTTGAACTCTGTTCCATCTCGGTACGCGATGCTCTGGGCATACAGGAGGCAATCCGTCAGGGGATTCGGGTTGCGGTTTACTCCCCCAGAAGTTCGGAGGGATATCGACCTCTTCTCGCCGAACTGGGTGTGACGGACTTCTCTTTCGCCTCCGGCGACTTTTTCTCGGCCTATGAGGCATTCCGTGACCGATACTCCCTTACTGACGACGAGTGTGCCTGCATTGGCGACGACATCGGAGACATTCCGGTTCTTGAAAAGGTTGGGCTTCCTGTTACGGCAATCAACGGCGCCGATTACCTCCGCAACCGTGTGGGATATATTTCCGCTTACGAGGGCGGCAATGGATGCGTCAGGGAGATTGTTGAGATGATTCTCTCCGAGCAGGGCAAATGGCCCTACTGCGAGACGGCGTCTGTTGGAGAGTAAGGGACAGGCTTAGGCTTCCCGGCCCCAGAGCAGTTTCGTTCGGAGCACTTCGCAGTAGTCGCGGTTACTGTTGGCCATCAGGTTGATGAACTCGCTTGATTTTTGGACGGTTACCACCTGCTGCGGGGCCAGCATTTGGCGCAGATGGCCGTCACAGTTGAGCGGGAAGGTTCCGTCGGGTGCATCAACAGATACCTCAATGGTCTTTTCGTCGCTGATGACAATTGGCCGTACAGTCAGCATATGCGGGCAGATGGGGGTGATGACCACCACGCTGGACTTGGGGGCGATGATGGGGCCTCCGGCCGACATTGAATATGCGGTAGAGCCGGTAGATGTTGCAATAATGATGCCGTCGGCCCTGTAGGAGCTGAGAAGTTCGCCGTCAAGCTTTATGATGAATGCGGGAATCCTGGGGTAGGCCCCCTTTTCAATGACCACATCATTGAGTGCCCGAAAATGCTCCTCCCTGCCCTCGGTAACAAGACCAGCGTCAAGCTGTGACCGGGTGTGTATGGAATAGTCTCCACCGAGGAACCGTTCCACGGCAGGGAGCATCTCCTCGGGTGAGAACTCCGCAAGGAAGCCAAGCCGGCCGACATTGACCCCGATAACTGGTTTTGTGACGGAGTGTTGCGAAGTGAAGAGGAGGGTGCCGTCACCACCGAGCGAAATGAATGCGTCGCACTGCGTATTGAGCTTCTCAATCGGAGCACTGCGGCTACTGCCTGTTTTTTCAGCCGAAAGAGATTCGAACACATAGTCAACCCCTCGCTCCTCAAGCCACTTGGCAAGTGTCCGGGCAAGATCAATTGCTCTCTGGCGCGAAACATTCACAACAATTCCAAGACTCATTGGCGGTTTATCTCCTTCAGCAGTGCGTGCTGCCGGTTTGCCTCATTGAATCGTCCTTCAAGTTTCTGTCCGTCATTGCGGCGTACCTCCTCCGCAAGCTCCCCGAGTTCGAGGGCAAACCGCTCAAGTTCGTCGGCTATGTTGCCGCTGTTGGTTGATATGATGTCGCGCCAGATGCTCCATGGACTTCCCGCAAGTCGGGCCATAGAGAGAAATCCGGGCCCTGAACAGTCCAATCTTCCGGCGCACCGGGTCACGAGGGCTGTCGATACCAGTTGCGGAAGGTGGCTGATGCAGGCAATCACCCGGTCGTGCTCCTCCGCGTCCATCAGGCTGATGCGGCATCCGGCCGCCTCAAGCAACGCCTTGAGAAACAGCCCTTTGGGTGAGTTGAGCTCTCCCTGGGGCGCCGAGAGAATCATCCGGGTTCCCTGAATCAGCTCTTCGCTGCTCTCGCGGTATCCCTGCTGCTCTTTTCCGGCCATCGGGTGCATGCCTATGAAGGGAATTGAGAGCTCTTCGGCACGACGGCAGATCAGGGCTTTGGTGCTGGAGACATCTGCCACAAGGGTGGACGGTGGGGCCAGCTTTTTAAGTTCGTCAAGCAGGGCGATGTTGGTTTCAACAGGAGCAGCCAGAACAACCAGGTCAGCACCGAAGAGCTCTTTCCTGTTATCGGTGAACCGGTCGAGTCCGAACTGCAGGACAGCTTCGCGGTCGCTCTGGGTGAAAGAGGGGTCGTAGCCGATCACTATCGGAGAGGTGGCCCCGTCGGGCGTACTCCTTTTCAGCGCCTTGACAAGTGACATCCCTATCAGCCCGAGACCGATGAAGGAGATTGTCCGGATGGGCTGTGGGCTACTCATGCAGAGGGGGGCGGGCTGGTGGCCCTGCTTCCGGGTGCCTCAATGGGCACGCCTTTACGGCAGAGCGGGCAGGATTCGGCAGGCCAGCTGTGTACTTCGAGCGGCATGACGGAGAACTGACTGTCGGCAAGCCGGACGGTGCCGTTGCTTCGGTCGACCACGCAGCCGACGCCGGCAACCTTTGCTCCGGCGGCCTCCACAAGGGAGATCACCTCTGCCACCGACCCTCCGGTTGTGACGACATCCTCCACCACCAGTACCCGTTCGTTCTTTTCAAGGCTGAAGCCGCGGCGGATGGTCATTGCGCCGTTCTTGCGTTCTGCAAAAATTGTTTTGACGCCGAGCTGGCGTCCGACCTCGGTTCCGACCACAATTCCCCCGATGGCGGGTGAAATGACCGTGTCTACTCCGCTGTCCCTGAAATGGCTGGCAATGTCACTGCAGATTGTGCTCAGATGCTCCGGATGCTGTAGAACTTTTGCGCACTGGAAGTAGGAGTTGCTGTGGCGGCCGGAGGTGAGCTTGAAATGGCCTTCAAGAAGGGCTTGGGTATCTTTGAATATGCTGAGCATTGCAGAAGTTTCCATTACTGTGCAGGACGGAGTGAAAAGGTGGTGGTCGTTGTCGAAGGCATTCAGCTGTAAGATAAACAAGCGGTGAGGGAAAAGCTACATGAAAAACAGCGCACTTACAGGCTTTCGGAGCGCCCCTCAAGGTAACGGGTAAGCAGGACGCAGGCGGCAGCCGTGTCGAGTCGTCCCTTCTTTTGGCGCTCTTTGCGGCTTCCTCCCGCCGCGGCAAGGATGTGCACCGCCTCGCGTGAAGAGTGGTACTCGTCAATCGGCTCAATTGCGACATGAGGGAACATCTCTTTGAGCTCCGCAATGAAGCGGTCAATGACTCCGGTCATTGCGTTCGTCTCACCCCCCGAACCGAGCGGGTAGCCAACAATAAGGGTTTCAATGCCATCCTGGCATTCAATCTCCTCCAAAGCACTCTGCAGCCCCTCCCGGCTGAATGTGCCTACCGGCCGGGCGAACATGCGGAGCGGATCGGCCACGGCTAGTCCGATGCGTTTGGTTCCGTAATCAATGCCGACCAGCCGTTTCTTTTCCATTCAGGGGCTCTTTTGTCCTGCGTGAACTTTATGTCCCCGCAAACAGGTTGTTCTTCATTTGAGTGACTCCTTCAGGTGGATGTGGGATGCTGTATAACCGTTTGGTTATATACTTTTTTAGTCGTATTTTATAGAACTGCTTTTTTACAGGCTTTTCTGCCACTTAACAAACACGCTATAACTGGAGAAACCACCATGGCAAAGGTTGTAATCATAGGCGCCGGCTTTGCAGGGCATACTGCGGCGATGTATCTGGGGGATTCCCTCGGGAAAGAACATGAAATAACGGTTGTACACAAGTTTGATTATTTTGGTTTTGTGCCTTCTTGGGTATGGCTCGGCATTGATGCGGTAAAGCCAGAGCACACTGTTTTCAAGTTAAAGCCGATTTATGACAAATTCAATGTAAACTTCATTCAGGGGACGGTTGTATCGGTCCATCCCGACGAGAACTATGTGGTTCTTGAGCAGGCCGGCGATACCGCGCAGTCCAGCCTTGAGTATGACCACCTGATCATTGCGACCGGTGCGCACATGAATTATGACGCGACACCCGGCCTCGGACCAAAAAAGTTCACCCAGTCCATCTGCCATTTCGATACCGCCATCCAGGCGCGCGACGCCTATCTCAAGTCGGTCGAGCGCATGAAAAAAGGCGAGCGCCAGAAACTGGTCATCGGTACCGGCCACCCCATGGCAGCCTGCCAGGGCGCTGCATTCGAGTACATCACCAACATTCATCACGACCTCACCCAGAGAGGAATCCGCGATAAGGCCGATCTTGTCTACCTGACCAACGAGCCTGAAATAGGCGACTTCGGCGTCGGCGGCATCAATGTTGTACAGCAGGGCGACAGAATTGCACGGGGTGGTGATCTCATTGAGGATGCAATGGACGAATTCGGCATTGAAAAAGCCATCCGCCGCGGTGTGAACAAGGTGGACGAGAACAAGATCTACTGGGAAGATTTCGAAGGCAACTACGGTGAAACCGAGTACGATTTCGCCATGCTTATTCCCCAGTCGCGCGGTGTCAACTTCCCGTTTTTCGATAAGGACGGCAAGGATATTTCCTCGGTTGTCTGCAATCCCGGCGGCTTTGTTTTTGCCGACGGCCATTACGGACTTCCTTACGAGGAGCTTACCAAGTCCCCCAAAGCCTGGCCTGCCCAGTACTACAATCCGACCTACAAAAACATCTTCTCGGCAGGAATCGCCTTCGCGCCTCCCGGCCCGATCTCCAAACCTCATGTCACGCCCAACGGCACCGCCATTACCCCTGGCGCACCGCGGACCGGTATGATTTCGGGTGTGATCGGCAGGGTTGTTGCCTTCAATGTTATCGACATGATAAAGACCGGCCGCATGACCCACCGCGAACGCATGACCGAGATGCTGGCTGTTTGCATCGCCTCCAACGGCAAGTCGCTCTGGAACGGTTCAGCTATTGTCATGATCATTTATCCCATTGTGCCAGATCACGAACGCTACGACAACAAAGAAGGACGCGACATGTTTGTCACCAAGGTTGAGCGGGGTATTGGCGGCGCATGGCTCAAGCAGATGGTTGAAATAACCTTCATTCACAAGTTCCGCGGCCGCTTCGGATGGCAGTTCATCCCTGAATAAGAGCCCAAATCTTTATTTAATCCCAAAACGCAAGCAACCATGAGGCCCACATCGTACCAAAAGTTCTTGATGCGCTGCAGGATATACCAGTTCTGGCGCTTTATTGTCCTGAACATCAAAATCCTTAAAGCGGTCCATCACGAAAAGATCTCCTAAAAAGGAGGGGAAAAGTTGGGGACGCCCTTGACAGAATGTATTTGTTTTGAACTGAAAAGACCGCCCATGAGGCGGTCTTTTCAGTATTGTGGTGTTGTTGCGGGGAGCTGGAGCTACATGAAGGTGTGGTAGCTCTGGCCGGCAAAGACAATGAGAAAGCGGAGAAGCATTCCGCCGGTGAGAACCATGATTGGGGCTACATTGGGGTATTTGATATGGACTCCAGCCGCTTCCAGGAACTCGAGCAGCAGGGGGACAAGAAGTCCTGCTCCGACAAACAGACCCCAGAACCAGTAAGCGTATGGTATCCCGGCCATTACAGCGTTTCCGCCGATCAGGTGCATCATGGCTCCGCTGCTGTTTGCAGAGCCCGTAAGGCCGCCGAGCACAAAGAGCCCGACCGTCACCAGCTCAATCCAGATGGCGTTTGCGTCAATCATGCTGTAGATCGGCTTTTCCTCTTCAGGTGCCAAGAGAAGCATGAGGGCTGCAGCGGCTGAAATACCCGAGACAAGGAAGAGCATGCCGAGAATCGAGCTCGACCAGAGCGGGCGTGCGGAGAAGAACGAGAGCAGAATACCGGTGTAGATGCCGATTCCGACGCCGATATGGGCATTGACAAGGGCGACGATTGTCATGTGGCCCTCTGTCCAGTCAAGTACCTTGTGGACAATGCCGACATCAAAAGTCCGGAGCTGGCGTTTGTTCACCAGCATGGCCTGTAGAACGGCCAGCGGGAAAAAGGCAACCAGAATCCAGCTACCCGCCGACATGGGCGAGGTCGGCTGTACCGTGGTGTAGAAAGCCCAGACATAGAGAGGATGTGCTAGGTCGAGAAAAAGGAAAATCATGCCGACGGCAAGCAGTATGGGCGAGAGGGCTGAGCCGATGCGTATGGCAAGGCAGGGGCAGCCCTCTCCCGCATCTTTCGGTCCGATGCCGAATTTCCGTTTCAGGACAATCATGATGGATGTGATGACCAGAAGGCCTCCTGCCATACCGCCAAGAAAGAGGTAGAGGGGGATTTGCCACTCCCAGATGTGGAGGTGGGGAACCACATTCGGGTTGATTTTGGTCGAGATTATTTCAGTTGCAGCAGTTGCAGTCATGGTTACGCTCCGGGTTTATTGCTTGCTGAAATCCAGAAAAGGCTCGGTCCTGTGCCGGCATGTTCTTTCTGCCGGTAGACAATCCTTCCTGCCATGAGTTTCTGTGCCTCTTCGTCGGGGTCATTGAAGTCAACCAGGTGCAGGCTTCCGGTCGGGCAGACCGAAACGCATGCGGTTTTCAGTCCCTGTTCGATGCGGTGGTGACAGAGTGAGCATTTGTCGGCAAAGCCGTCGGGATGGATATAACGCGCATCATAAGGACATGCGGCCAGGCAGGCTTTGCAGCCGGTGCAGAGCGAGCGGTTGATCTGTACCGTGCCATCTTCAGCGTAATGCGATGCCCGGGTCGGGCAGTAGGTGACACATGGTGCGTTTTCGCAGTGCTGGCAGCGTTCCGACCGGTTTTCCATGGTCAGTTTAGGGAAGTTTCCCTTTGTTTCCTGTACGACCCAGTCGCGGCAGTAGCCTTCAGGAACCGCATTTTCCGATTTGCAGGCATAGACACAGGCCGAGCAGCCGACGCAGACTCGGGTGTCTATGACCATTCCATAGTTTTTTTTGTTCGCCACAGGTTATGCCTCCTTGATGAATGTCACAAAATTATTTTGAAAGCCGACCGAACCCATGGCCGGGTCGATATCGGTTCTTGAAATGAGCTGGTTGTGCGAGGCTCCCCGTTTGTATGCCCAGGTCATCTTCGCGGCGGTATGGCCGAAGCCGTGCACCATGAAGACCGCGTCGGGCCGTATCCGCTGGGTTACCTTCACCTTGACGGGAAATTCTGAAACGACGCCAGCCTGATTCTTCAGATGGACATATTCGTCGTTGTTCAGATCGTGCTTCGCCGCTGTCTCGGTGTTGACCCAGACCTCGTTCTCCTTGGCGGTTGCAACATCGCCCAAGAACCTGTTGTTTGCCGTGCGGCCGAAGGTGAGCATCGGTTTGCGACCGGTGAGCATCCTGTAGAACCCTGCAGGTGCTTCGGGTTGCGGCGTGTAGCGGGGAACCGCGTCAAAGCCTGCCGCCCTCAGGCGCGATGATGCAAGCTCGATTTTGCCGCTCGGCGTTTTCAGGTTGAGCGCTACGCCGGGCTTGCGGTAGAGGTCTGTTTCCGGCCGGACGATGACTCCCGTTTTTTTAATCTCTTCAAGCGAGCTGCCCGTCATTTTGAGGGTTTTGTCAAGACCGGCTTCAACCGATGCGGGAAAGACGCCGTGCATGCCCCATTTGTCGGTAATCATTTTGGCAATCTGGTTGCCGGGTTTTGATTCGTACATGGGCGGTACAGCCGGCTGGCGGAGAGCGACAAAAGGCGTGCGGAAGTTACGGCCGGCGTCAAGCGCGTCATAGCGCTCAAGGTAGGTGCACTCCGGCAGAACTACATCGGCGTAGCCTGTGACCTCGGCTGGAAGCACATCGACTGCGACCATGAAGTCGACCTTGCGGAGTGCTTCAATGGCGGTTTCCCTGCCAAGCGTCATGGTTTCGGGCAGGTTAACTCCGTAAATCATCAGCGCCTTGATCTCTCCGGAAATGGCCTGCTGCACAATTTCGTGCGAGGCTATCGTGTTTGAGGGTTCGTCATCCGGGAAAAAGGGGTAACGGCTGTAGACGCTCTTTTCATAGGGCGGATGGGCGTGTGCGGTCTTCGGTTTTTTCAGTACGAACTTGTCGAAATTCACCACGCCGCCAGGCATTTTGAAGTTGCCGACCAGCGCATTGAGAATGTGGATGGCCCTGATTCGCTGAAGAGCGTCGCCGTACCAGTTGGTGCGCCGTCCGCTGTGGACGAACGCTGCCGGGGCGTTGAAGGCGAATTCACGGGCGACTGTCCTGATTGCATCGGCCGGAATCTCTGTGATTTCTGCAACTTTTTCAGGAGTCATTTTTCGGACCGAATCCCAGAGCTCTCCGAAGCCGACGGTATGATGTTGCACGAAGGAGCGGTCATAGAGGTTTTCGCTGATCAGCACATGCATGAGCCCCTGCATCATTGCAATATCGGTGCCGGGCTTGATTGGAAGCCAGTGCTCGGCTTTGCCGGCAATAGTTGAAAAGCGGGGGTCGAAGACGGCTATTTTTGCGCCGCGGCGGATGCCTTCCGAAATTTCCTGCACGGCGGTGTTATGCATGTTTTCTCCGAAGTGGGTACCGAAGAAAATCATGTATTTGCTGTTCTTGATGTCGAACCCTTCAGGCGTTCCGCTGGGGTAACCGTATGTCAGAACCGATGCCTGACGGGCAGGACCGCAGCAGAGATCATAGGAGGGTTTTGCGAATTTGTTGACTCCGATCTGAGAGAACATTTGCTTGAAGAAGGAGACGCCGAATCCGTGGTGAAGCATGGCTATGGCGCCGGGGCCGTACTTTTCATGGATGCCGTAGAGTTTTTCTGCGACCATGCCGGTCGCCTCATCCCAGCTAGCCTTGCGATAATACTGCTTCCCCCCTTTGGTTTCGCGGATCAACGGGTGCTGTAGCCGGTCCGGATCGTAGAGCAGCCCGATTCCTCCTGTGCCTCTGGGGCAGAGTTTGCCCTGGCTGAGGGGGTGGTGTTCCGATCCGACAATTTTGTAGACTTTTCCATCCCGTACATGGGCGGCAATTCCACAACGCCAGAAACAGTGTTCGCAGAACGAATACACAATCCGGTCGCTATTTTCGTCGGAGCCTGACTGCCCTAGGCCGGAAAAGGCCTGTCCGGCGGAGCTAGACATTGCTGCGGACCCTGCAAGGAAGAGTGACGATATCTTTATGAAATCCCGGCGGCTGAAATTCTGCCAATGATCCATGTGTGGTTCTCCTTACTGAAGTTAATGAGGTCGGTTGCTGTCTCTTGTTGATGCTGCCGGAGGTCGGCAGCCATATGGTGCCTGTATTTTCAATGGCGGAGGGGGTGGTGCAGGAGTGCCTTCCGCGCCAATAAAATTAACTAATAATATAGCCCGGCGGCTAGAATTATCCAACGCCATTCTCGCCTCTTTATATCTCGCTTAAGTGCATGTTTTTTGGTTATTTAGCGCTATTTCTTGCGCCTGATTAAATGCTTATATAGGCATAAAGATATATATCTCTTCGGTGTCTGTGGATGCTTGCTGTTCGGGCTTTTCGGGACACGCTGGCTTTTTTTTGCGGTCGGTGTTGCCGCCCTGCAGATAACAATTGTTTCGGCGGTCGCTGCGGCGGGGTTTTCTGTTTTCGTCTGAATAGTGTAACTTTTCCTGTGACTTTTCCCTGACAGGGCCACTTAACCATATTAAAGGCAATGAAGCCACTCTATTATTTTGCTGCTGCGACGCTTTCCATTCTGCTCTCTATCTATGTCTTTCTTTTCGGGACCTCGGCGAATCATGAGCAGGCCGGCATTTTTATCGGGCTTTGGGCTCCTACCATCATTGCGTTGGGTATTTTCAATACGCTTCTCGGTATTCTTGATGAAATGTGCTGTGCCCACAGGCGTATTGAGGGTCGACAGAATGAGGCCAATGAACGGTAACAGTCGCAGCGGGTTTTCCATATGCCTTCTGGAGGTGGTGTGGTGAAGCATTCGCTTGCCATTGTCCTTGTAGGGGCTGGCGGCTTTCTGGGTTCGGTGCTGAGATATCTTGTGGCGCTGGCGTTTGCCCCGGCGGCGGCAGGATTTCCTTTTGCAACACTGACGGTCAATATCGCAGGAAGCTTTCTGATCGGGTTTCTCAGTGAGCTGGCCGTATCCACAACACTGGTTTCTCCGGAGGCGAGGCTCTTTCTTGTGACGGGTTTCTGTGGAGGGTTCACCACTTTTTCGGCATATATGTATGAAGACGCGTCGCTTGTGAGGGACGGAGAATTGCTCTATGCGGGGATGTACCTTGCGGGGAGCGTCATTGGCGGGTTTGCCGCGCTTTACTCGGGTATGCTTGCCGCAAAACCATGGTCATGATGGAACTTGAGAACAAAGAGCTGTTGAGGGTTTTTGTGGGCGAACATGCCCGTTTCGGCCATCGCCCTCTCTATGAGGAGATTGTGCGCGAGGCGCGTCTGCAGGGAATGGCCGGTGCCACGGCGTTAAAAGGGGTGCTTTCGTTCGGCCACGATCTTGCCATCCATACATCCAAGCTGATGGAGCTTGCGCCCGACCTTCCGATGGTTGTGGAGTTGGTTGACGCTCCGGAGAAGATTGACCTGTTCATTCCTGTGCTGGAGATGATGGTGCATGATTCCGCATCAAGAGTGATGATTACACGCGAGGCGGTCCGTTCGGGGATTATTGAGTAGCCCGATTCATTCCAATTCCTTTTTGATTGGGAACGAAAAAAGGAGGCCGACCGGGCCTCCTTTTTCTTTTTACTTTCGGGTGTTTTTTCCCCGTTACTTCGTTGCGGCCTGGAGCGCGATGTAGTTAGCTTTGACCGTTTTGTCCAAATCAGCATCGGTGTGCACTGCACTGGTGAACATTGCTTCGAACTGCGATGGGGCGAGGTAGATTCCCTGGTTGAGCATGGAGGTAAAGTATCTGCCGAACATTTCCGTGTCGCAGGTGATGGCGCTGTCGTAGCTTTCCACTGGCGTTTCGGTGAAGAAGAGGCAGGCCATGGAGCCAACGCGGTTCTGGACGAAGTTCAGTCCAAGCTTCTGCATGTTGTCTCTGAAACCGGCTTCAAGGAATGCGGCTTTCCGCTCAAGTTCCGGATAGGGGTTCTCGTCTTTCAGAATTTTCAGGGTTTCGATGCCGGCGGTCAGTGCCAGCGGATTGCCTGAAAGGGTTCCTGCCTGATAAACGCCACCGAGTGGGGCTACATTTTCCATGAGGCTCCGTTTTCCGCCGAATGCGCCAACCGGAAGCCCGCCGCCGATGATTTTACCCATGGTTGTCAGGTCGGGGGTAATACCGTAGAGCTCCTGTGCACCACCAAGGGCTACACGGAACCCGCACATCACCTCGTCAAAAATCAGCACAATCCCTTCGCGGTCGCACAGGTCACGCAGTGCCTGCAGGAACTCTTTTTTTGCAGGGATGACGCCTGTGTTGCCGGCAACCGGCTCAATGATGATGGCTGCGATGTTGCCTTTGTTTTCGGCAACCAGCAACTCAACAGAGGCAATGTCGTTGTATTTGGCATTCAGCGTGTCCTCGGCGGTTCCTTTCGTGACGCCGGGGCTGTCAGGAGCTCCAAGGGTAAGGGCGCCGGAACCGGCTTTGATGAGGAAGCTGTCGCCGTGGCCGTGATAGCAGCCTTCAAATTTGATGATTTTGTCGCGGCCGGTGCATCCCCTTGCCAGACGGACTGCCGACATGGTGGCCTCTGTGCCGCTGTTGACCATGCGGACCATTTCAATGGAGGGAACAACCTCCACAAGCAGTTCGGCCATTTCAATTTCCATCTCAATCGGTGTTCCAAAGCTGGTGCCGATTGTTGTGAGGGTGCGCTCAAGGGCGGCGGTGATGCGGGGGTGCATGCTGCCGAGGATGAACGGGCCCCACGAGCCGACATAGTCGAGGTAGGTGTTGCCGTCAACATCGGTCATGTAGGCGCCTTGGCCCTTTGCCATGAATATGGGGTTGCCTCCAACGGATTTGAAAGCCCGTACGGGTGAGTTGACGCCCCCGGGGATAAACTTCTTTGCTTTCTCAAAGAGTTCAGCTGATCTGGTGAGTTTCGGCATGTTGGTCAATGCGGTTTTAAAGTGAAACAAGACGATGCTGGGAAAATGCAAATGTGAGCACAAGATAGAAATACTCCGGCGGATTATGAAATCCCTCAGGGAGACGGGCGCTATTTCATAAGAATCTGGTTGACAATGGAGCGGTTTCGCCCCCGGCCCCCCTGTTCAAGGTGCAGGGAGCAGTAGTCCTGAAGCAAGGCAGAGAGAAGTTCCGTGTCGGTGGGGGACGCCGTTGATTCCCCGAGAGCGGAGGGTGCCATGGTGCTGAGCGATATGAGAAGCGCGGCGGTTTCGGGCGTGAGGCGTCGCGCATTGCTTCCGCCTGCCGGTGCGCTTCCGGGGAGGGCAAGGCCGCCGGGATTCATTATGAAGAGCAGTTCTCCAGCCGGCACCTTCTGCAACGCTTCACGAATATCCCTGCCGCTGAAAACGCAACGGCGCAGTTCGGGTTCAAAGCCGAGGATGGAGATGAACCGCAGGAGAAACCACAGGTAGAGTAAGGGAAAGTTTCCCCGTTCGCGGCACAGTTCTCTGAGTGCCGTTTCAAGCAGCGCAAAAAGCTGAAGGTTTTTTTCATCCCGTTCCGTGCTCTGGTTTACCATGTCGATAATGCGGTAGAGTGCGCCGAACCTCTCCATATCGGCACCTGGAAGCATGGGGCAGGCAAGCAGAGATGCGTCGCTGAGCAACTGCACTTCCCTTTCGGATTTTCTGTAGATGACGCAGTCAAGAAGGTTTCCGGCAGTGAAGATGCCGCAAAGACGGCTTTTCGGATTACGGCCCCCTTTGAGAATGACGGTGAGCTTTCCGAATTCACGGGTAAAAAGGGTGCAGAGTTTTGACTGATCGCGATATTTTGTTTCCCTGAGAACCACCGCCCGTGTTTTGACAATCAAGAGAGTCTCTTTTTTATTTTTTGAAATATGGCTATATAAACAATACCAGCTCTTTCGGGGATTGCGCCTGAAAAATGGAGAGCAGAATACAGAACAGTACTTACAGAACAATTAAGGAGGACGATCGATATGCCAACCTATCAGTACCGTTGTGCCGATTGCGGGAATGAGCTGGAAGTGGTCCAGAAAATGATGGATAATGCTCTGACGAAGTGCCCGAAATGCGGAAAAGAGACTCTTCAGAGGGTCATCAGCGCCGAGGGCGGTTTTGTGCTGAAGGGTTCGGGCTTTTATGGCACGGACTACTCTTCATCAAAATCAAAACCCTCATCCACACCGGCCGCTTCGGGGGGCTGTTCCACAGGAACCTGCCCGTTTGCCAAGTAGCTTTTCCCGCTCTGCATTGACGCATGAAGGCCTTCCCCTCTCTGGTGAAGGCTTTTATTTTTCCATATCGAACAGCCCTTCAAATTCAGGAACCTTCGTTTTCTCCGCCCCCTCCTTTTTTGCCTGTATTTCCGGTCGGGCCCATGGGTTCTCTGCCTCCCCCCATACAAACTTTGGAAGGTTGATGCTTGCCTCGCCCCTGAAGCTTGCCGGATACTCAGTTCCTTCAGCATTTCCCGTCACCTTCATTTTATGCATTCTGCCCTCGCGGAAGAACATTTTGATTCTGTCGCCGCTTGAGTAGTTGATGCCCGAGGGTTTGCTGTTTTCGTCATAGAGGTGGAAGAGGCTTTCGGCCTGTCCGGTGACGGTAAGGTCTTTCATACGAGAGTTTTCGCCGATAAGGGCTACAATTTTTTTCCCGCTCATCTGGTCGTAACCCACGGGTGAGTGTATGAGGGTGTCGGGGGAGGCATAGAAGGCGTTTCCGTGCAGCTGCATTTCGTCAATGGTCTGCTTTCCACCTTTCTTTTCCGATTTCCTGAAATGCAGGAGGATAATTTCGCCGCTGACCTGGTCTTTGCCCTTCCATCCGACGGCATTGTCGTAAAACCAGAGCTGGTTTTCTTCATTGTTGAACATTCCTTTTTTTGAGCGGACGGCAAGCGAGTTATCCTTCATCCGGCCGCGCACATTACCGCTCAGCTCAAGCACTTCCCGTTTGGGGTAGAAGACCCCGTCGTCCCCGAACACCTCCATGCTGCCGTCGCTGATGCTGACATCGCCGTTCATGATAATCCTGTTCTGCCCATCATAGTCGGTTGTGCGCCTGCAGGTCATTGTCATTTCTCCCTTCACCATCACTACATTGCCTATTGCAGCACGGTAAGGGCCAACTGCGTCTTCGCCACCTTCTATTATGTCGGCATGGCGGAGAATGACTTTACTGTTTTCCGCATGGAGTGTATTGTTGCTTCCTGAAGGGTTCAGGGTAAGCTGCAGCATGACAATTCCTGCAGCAAGAAGTATGGTTGAAAAGAATCGTTTCATTGGTTCGGGAAGTTGATGTCCTCAAAAAAATAGCCTACACTGTCAGCATGGTGTTTTATTAATGTAACCAAAGGTTTCTACGCTGTGAAAAAAATTGTCCTTGCTGCCGGAGGCCCCTCGGGGGCGCTGCTTCTTGCTCCACTTTTTTCTGCACTCAGCAGTGCGGGAGGGGTTGCTCCCGTCGCCATTCTTGGGGAGCCGCTTCATCCTGAACTTGCTGCCTGTTTCGGTCTTTCTGAGCCAATTCTCTGCAGCTCTGGCGCCAGGCTGGCAACACTCTCGGAGGCTGTTGCTTTCATGGAGGAACGGTTGCTTGCCGCTGAGCCTGATCTTGTTGTTGTACTCGGCAGCGATAGGGCCGCTCTTGCTGCAGCTCTTGGGGCCGCAGAGCTTGGGCTTCCTGTTGCCGCTGCCGATGCCGGACTCCGAAGCGGGGAGACCCAGGAACAGGCGGAGATGAATCGCAGAATCATTGACACTATTGCCGACATGCATTTTGTGAGCGAGCACAGCGGCCTCTACAATCTCATCAATGAGGGGTTCGATGAGGATCGGCTCCTGTTTGCGGGAAACCTTGCCATTGATTCGCTGGCGGCTCTTATGGAACGGAGCGGAGCCCGGTCGGTTGCGGAGCGCTACGGTAGCGGGCCGAAAAAGTACGCGCTCATGATGCCGGGCAAAGAGCTGGAACCGGCCCAGAGCGCCATGCTTTCTGAGCTTGCCGCCATTCTTCCTGTCATTGTTCTGAAGCCTGAAGAGGGTGGAGAGACTCTGGAGCTTCCCGATGGAGTGCAGTTGGTTGAGCGCCCCGAACCCTCCGCCCTCCTTGCTCTGCTTCGCGATTCTGCAATGCTGCTGACTGCTTCTGGAGAGCTGCAGGCGGAGGCTACGGTCATGAATGTTCCCTGCCTTACCCTGCGTGAGAGGACCGAGCGGCCTTCAACGCTTGAAATTGGAACCAATACGCTTGTTGGGCTGGATGTTGAGGCAATTCTCCATTTGGTGGGTCATATTCAAGGTGCCCCTGTGGCCGAACGGAACCGCTCAAAAATCCCTGAAAAGTGGGATGGTGCTGCAGCCGGCAGAATGGCGGAAATGCTGGAGCGGCTTGTTGCGGGCAGCTAAAGAGCGCTCTCTTTAAGAAGCAGGAGCGGGTTGACGCTGATGCCGTAAAGATAGGTGCCCCAGTGGAGATGCGGAGCGGTGGAAATTCCAGTGTGGCCGACCCGACCGATCTCTTCTCCCTGCTGAACCAGGTCTCCCTCTTTGACGGTAATGGCGCTCATATGAAGATAGACCGAAGTCAGCCCCCGCCCGTGGTCCAGGATGACGGTGTTGCCGTGGACCACAAACCCTTCTTCAACCGTGCCGGCAAGCACAACTGCGCCTGATGCTGGAGCGAGGATTGGCGTTCCCGATGGTGCCCCAAAGTCAACTCCCTTGTGGTAGCTGGTTGCAGGGCCGCCGTTGTATGAGCGTTTTCTCCCAAAGATGCTGGTGACTGCGCCGTTGCATGGAAGGGTGAAGGGACCCCTGTTGAGCTTTTCGGTGGTGAGGGAATGGAGTGCTGCTCGTACCCTTGTTTTTTCAGTCTCGGTTGCGTGCAGGCCCGCTTTTGAGCCTCTGAGGGTGATGTACTGCACAGGCAGGCTGCTGGCCTTGACCCGCACCTCCCGGCGTTGTTCGCGTTCCCCATCCTGCAGAAGAAACGCATAGCCGCCGGGGGTGGAAAGATTTTCAGCAGGCACCATTGCTATCCATCGGCCCTCTTTTTCGGGAAACATCTGCCACTTCCGCTCCATGAAAAAGAGTGTAGGTTCGTCTTGGGCTCCCTTTGCCTCAACAATGAAAAATTCGCCCTGCGTGCATTCTGTTTGAGAAAGCGTAAGCTTCAGCGCCCCCTCGCCCGCAAAGGCCGGAATGGCAAGGAGCGAGAGCAGGAGGGACAAGGAGGTAAGGAATGCGAGGTGTTTCATTGCCGGTATCGGGTTCAGTTCAGCTGAAAGAAAGGTGATGCAGGGTGGCGCCTTGAGGGTGCCGGATGACAAGAGAGCCTTCACTGAGTTCTCCTATGGTGGGGAGTCCGGCTGGCAGCACGGCGAAGTGGATTCCCTTTTCAAATGCGTATCCGCCCGGATGGTAGTGGCCGCCGAGGCATGCAGAGACAACCTGTGACTGCTCAAGCATCCCGCGCACTTCTGCATGGTTCCAGAGCATGCCGTGCCGTTTGTCTGATGTGGCAGGGTGGAGCGGAAAGTGGCAGAGAACAATAACCCGCTCCTTTTTCTTACGCGCATCATCAAGCTCTCCCTGCAGCCACGCCTTTTGGACTGAGCCCAATGCACCGCACCAGAGGGGGTTTTCGGGTCGGGCTATATATTCTTCAAGCGCCACTCTATCTTCGCCGTTTCCGGGCGTTCGCAGGGCAGAAACATCCATCCCGTCAAGCGCCAGCCATCTGAATCCTCCTGCATGAAATCGGTAGAAAGGAGAATGGAGATGGAATGCTTCCTCCAGACGCTTCAGAGGCAGCTGAAGACAGTGGTTGCCGATGAGATGACGAACCTCGCCATGGAAGTTTTCGAGTATGGCGGTGGCCGCTGCAAGCTCTTCGGAGGCGTGCTTTTCGCTGCCCGCTATCAGGTCGCCGAGCTGCAGCATAAAACTGCAGTTGGCCTGGTTCAGGTCGTCAGCCGCACGGCTGAGCTTTTCGGTACTGGCTGCGGCACTCTCGCCCTCCACGCTGAGGTGGCTGTCGGTAACAATACCGAAACAGAGATGCGCGCCTTCAGCCATTTCCTGCCTCAATCTCCGAACTCGGAGAGATAGGCGTGCATGAAGTCGTCAATGTCGCCGTCGAGGACGGTTTCAATGTCAAAGCGCTCATGGTTCGTTCTGTGATCCTTGATTCTGCGGTCATCAAGCACATAGCTCCGGATCTGGCTTCCCCATTCAATTTTTTTCTTTTTTCCTTCTACCTCGCGCTTTTTTGCATCCTCCTCTTCGCGCTGGCGCTGGTAAAGCTGCGCCATCAGCATTTTCATGGCCCGTTCCCGGTTCTGGAACTGTGAACGCTCCTGCTGGCACCCGACCACGATTCCCGAGGGCACATGCTTGATGCGCACGGCGGTTTCCACTTTGTTCACATTCTGCCCCCCTTTTCCGCCGCTGCGGAAGGTTGAGAGCTCAAGGTCTTCTTTGCGCACCTCAATTGCCACATTGGGAGGGGCTTCAGGGTAAGTGTAGACGCTGGCGAATGAGGTGTGGCGTCGGGCGTTCGAGTCGAATGGCGACACCCGCACCAGCCGGTGGACGCCGTTTTCGGCTTTCAGATAGCCGTAGGCGTAAGGGCCCTGTATTTCAAGCGTGGCGGTTTTGATTCCGGCGCCGTCTCCTGCCTGATAGTCGTCAGTGTAAATTTTGAACCCTTTGCGTTCCGCCCAGCGCATGTACATGCGGTAGAGCATTTCAGCCCAGTCCTGTGCCTCGGTTCCGCCGGCTCCCGCATGGATTGTGATGATTGCGTTGCCCTCATCGTCCTTGCCGGAAAGCATGTTTCGGAACTCAATGGCGTCCATCTCTGCTTCAATGGAGGCAATTGATGCGTCAAGCTCTTCGCCGTATCCCTCCTCGCCGAGTTCGTCGGCAAGCAGCAATTCTTCGCGGCAGGAGGCGGCATCAGCAGCCATTTTTTTGTATCCCTCTACCCAGGTTTTATGGCCGTTGAGTTCTTTGAGAATGCGGTTTGCTTCTTTCTGGTCGTCCCAGAATTCCGGGTTGGAAGAAACTTTTTCGAGGTCCTCTATCTGTTCCTGTCTGTAATCGACTTCAAAGATACCCCCGTAACTGGTCCAGGCGACGGTCAATCTCCTGCAGTCGTTCTTTCTGTGGTTCAAACATTGCGGCTGTTGCTGTTCTTGTTGGTGAAAGGAATAAGTATTCCAGAGTACTTAAAAAGAATGATTTTTTTGTGATAAAGCAAATGGTGTTCGCCTTGGGGTTCAAATTTGCGTTGACTTTAAATAAGAGGGGTTTGGAGACAAAAAATCAAGGGAGATTTCCTATTTTCCTATCTGTATGTCAATACGACAGGCTTCGAGGGGAATGTCCCCCGCTTTTTCAGGGTACCCCCCCCTCTTGAGACTGAGCGGCTGAGCTGTGCCACCCGGGAATCTCCCGGTCACCTATAGACTATTTGTTACGATGCACGATACCTTCCTCCGCCCCCTTTCCGACTGCACTTCACAGGAATTTGACGGTCGCTGCAGGGTGGTCATTGAGAATGTTTCGCCTGAAATTGACGGAGGCTGCTTTCCTGCAAAGGGTGTTGAGGGTCAGGGCGTGAGGGTTGCTGCTGATGTTTTTGTTGACGGCGCCGACATGCTTCGCGCCGAACTCTTGGTTCGCCTTCAGGGAGAGAAAGAATGGGAGGTCTTTGCAATGGAGGATGGCGGGAACGACCGCTGGCAGGCGGCGTTCACCGCGGGCCGGCCGGGCATGCATGAATACACCATATGTGCCTGGGTAGACCATTTCAGCACCTGGCGGCGGGGACTTGGCAAAAAAGTTGACGCAAAGCAGGATGTGACGCTTGATCTTGAAATTGGGGCACTTCTTGTTGACGCTGCCGTCGCGCGGGCCTCTTCCGCAGACTCGAAAAAACTCAAGTTGTTTGCCTCCGCTATGCGCGCCAAAGGCCGCGGGAAAGGGGTTGTTGCTGCTCTCGACAGCGATCTTCTTCTCCTTGTGGAAAAGTACCCCGACCGCTCCCTCGGCTCCGTTTACCAGAAAAATCTTCTGCTCTGGGTGGACCGTAAAAAGGCCGGTTTCAGTGCATGGTATGAATTTTTCCCCCGCTCATGGAGCTCCGTCCCCGGAAAGCACGGCACATTCCGCGACTGCATGGAGGCGGTGCCTTTTATTGCCGGCATGGGGTTTGATGTCATTTACCTTCCTCCCGTCCACCCGATAGGAACCACGAAAAGAAAAGGAAAAAACAATGCGCTGGTGGTCGAGCCCGGAGAGCCGGGTAGCTGTTGGGCCATCGGCAGCCCCGAGGGGGGACACAAGTCTCTTCACCCTGAACTTGGCACCATGGAGGACTTTACCGCCTTTGTCGGTGCGGCGGAGGCTGCGGGAATTTCCGTTGCGCTCGACATTGCCTTCCAGTGTTCTCCCGACCACCCATGGGTGAAGGCTCACCCCGACTGGTTCCGCTGGCGTCCCGACGGTACGGTGCAGTTTGCTGAGAACCCTCCAAAGAAATACGAGGACATTCTCCCCATCGATTTTGAGACTGCCGACTGGCAGAACCTCTGGACGGAACTGAAAAGCGTGTTTCTGTTCTGGATAGATAAAGGGGTTACGATATTCCGCGTCGACAACCCCCATACCAAAGCCTTCGGGTTCTGGCAGTGGGTAATTGCCTCCATTCATGAGGAGTGCCCCGAGGCCCTGTTCCTTGCCGAAGCTTTCACCCGTCCGAAACTTATGGCCCGCCTTGGAAAGGCAGGTTTCAGCCAGTCTTACAGCTACTTCACCTGGCGCAACACTAAAGAGGAGCTTCAGGAGTATGTGAAGGAGCTGACCTCCGAGCCGCTCTGTAGCGTCATGCGTGCCAACTTCTGGCCCAACACCCCCGATATCCTGCACGAGGAACTGCAGACAGGAGGTCGCCCCAAATTCATTATCCGTCTTGTGCTTGCCGCAACCCTCTCTTCTAACTATGGCATCTACGGTCCGGCCTACGAGCTCTGCGAGCATCTTCCCCTGGCCCCCGGCAAAGAGGAATATCTGGATTCTGAAAAATATGAGATACGCGAGTGGGATCTTGACCGTCCTGGCAACATCCGCGCAGAAATAACCCGTATCAACCTTATCCGTCGGGATAATCCGGCGATGCATGAAACGGCCAACATCTCCTTCCTCAGCATTGAAGATTCTCCCGGCCATGAAAATGAGTGGCTGATGGGCTATGTCAAGCGTTCCGCCGATGACGGGAATGTTGTGCTTACCGTGGTCAATCTGGACCACAGAAGAGTTCGTAGCGGATGGATGCGTTTTCCCCTTGAGCAGTTCGGCCTTTCCCACGAGCATAGTTTCAGCGTTGAAGATCTCTTCAGCGGCATGAAGTACGAGTGGAACGGGGAGTGGAACTTCGTGGAGCTTAATCCTGCAACCATGCCGGCCCATATTTTCCGTGTCACCCTTGGCTGACACGGCGCTGTTTTGTTTGCCTCTAAAATTTCAGTCACTTTACCCGTTCAACCCCACCATGTATCAACCCGAACCGCTCTGGTACAAAGACGCCATTATCTACGAGGCTCATGTCAAGACGTTCTTCGACAGTAACAATGATGGAATCGGCGACTTCCAGGGGCTCCGTCAGAAGCTCGGTTATCTGGAGAGTCTCGGCATCACCGCCATCTGGATTCTTCCTTTCTACCCCTCGCCGCTCCGTGACGATGGATACGACATTGCTGACTATATGACGGTCAACCCCGACTATGGGACGTTGGACGATTTCAGGGAGTTTCTTGAGGAGGCCCACAGCCGCGGGCTGAAGGTTATCACAGAACTTGTTGTCAACCATACCTCCGACCAGCACGCATGGTTCCAGCGCGCCCGCAAGGCTCCTCTTGGCTCGCCCGAGCGGGATTTCTATGTATGGAGCGACGACCCGAACAAATATTCCGAGACCCGCATCATCTTTCAGGACTTTGAGGCCTCCAACTGGACCTGGGATCCGGTGGCGGGGCAGTACTACTGGCATCGGTTCTACCACCATCAGCCGGATCTCAACTTTGAAAACCCCGAAGTGCACCAGGCGCTTTTTGATGTGCTTGACTTCTGGCTCGGTATGGGCGTTGACGGGCTTCGGCTCGATGCTGTTCCCTATCTCTATGAGGCTGAGGGGACCAACTGCGAGAACCTGCCTCAGACCTTCGAGTTCCTCAGGAGTATGCGCCGGCATGTTGACGAGCACTATCCCAACAGGATGCTGCTTGCCGAGGCCAACCAGTGGCCGGAAGACTCCGCAGCCTATCTCGGCAATGGCGACATGTGCCACATGAACTTCCATTTTCCCCTTATGCCGCGGATGTACATGGCCCTTGCCACCGAGGACCGCTTTCCCATTCTCGATATTCTCGAGCAGACCCCCGAAATCCCCGAGGCGTGCCAGTGGGCATCGTTCCTTCGCAACCATGATGAGCTGACGCTCGAAATGGTGACAGACGAGGAACGCGACTACATGCGCCGCGTCTACGCCAACGATCCCAAAGCCCGCATCAACCTTGGCATCCGTCGCCGTCTTGCTCCGCTGATGACCAACGACCGGCGCCGCATTGAGCTCATGAACATCCTGCTCCTGTCGCTGCCCGGCACACCGGTGCTCTATTACGGAGACGAAATCGGCATGGGTGACAACTACTACCTCGGCGACCGGGATGGCGTTCGCACCCCGATGCAGTGGAACGGCGACCGCAACGCCGGATTTTCCCGTTCAAACCCCCAACAGCTGCTCCTTCCGGTCATCATCGACCCCGAGTACCATTACGAGGCGGTCAATGTGGAGGTGCAGGAAAGCAATGTGAACTCGCTGCTCTGGTGGACGCGCCACGCCATTTCCACCGCGCGCCGGTATCGTTCGCTCAGCCGCGGCACGATAGAGTTCCTGCAGGTCAGCAACCCGAAGGTGCTCATTTTCATCCGTCGCTTCGAGGACGAAACCATGCTGACAGTTATCAACCTTTCCCGCAACGCCCAGGCTGTTGCCATAGACCTTTCGGACTTCGAGGGCTATACTCCTGAAGAGGTTTTTAGCATGAACCGGTTCCCGAAAATCCGGAAATCCCCCTACATGGTGGCTCTGGGTTCCTACGGCTATTTCTGGCTGAACCTTGTCCCCGACATTGACGGCGCACTTGCCCGTCCTTGCATGGATACCCCCTTCGCAGAGGTTGCCAAGTGGCAGTCCCTTTTTGCTGGCAAGAGCCGCGAACGCCTTGAAACCTCAATTCTTCCCGGTTACTTCCGCTCAAGCCGCTGGTTCGGCGGCAAGGCCCGCAATGTTATGCGAATCACCATTATCGACACCATACCGGTGGCGGGGATGGAGTTGGCAAAGTTGCTCGTAACTGAAGTCCGCTACTCAAGTGGCGAGAACGATCTCTATCAGCTACCCGTATGTTTCACTCCGCTCGCAGCTGTTTCTCCCTCCGACGACAACTTCAGCAAACGGGTGATTGCCCGTGCCGTTGTGGGCGGTGAAGAGGGTTACCTCTGCGACGCAACTTTTGAGAACGAGTTCCTCAGTCGGCTGTTCAGCATTATGGTTGGCGGCAGCAAATGGCAGGGCAAGGCAGGTGCTGTTTCCGGACTGAAAGGGGCTGCCATTGAGGCTTTTCTCGATATGAGTGATGACAAGGAGCCCGAGCCGGTGCTGATGGGTGTAGAGCAGACCAACACCTCAGTGCGTTTTCACGATTCGCTCTGCCTTAAGCTTTATCGCCGCATTGAGGTTGGTGTTTCACCCGAAATTGAGATGTGCGGCGCTCTGACTGAAAAAACCTCGTTCGAGAGCCTTCCCAGCTACCTTGGCTCGCTGAACTACGACCAAGGCCGTTCCGCCCGCTACTCCATAGGCATTCTCCAGAACTTCGTGCAGAACGAAGGGGACGCCTGGCAGCTCTCACTCGGTCAGGTACAACGGTATTATGCCGATGTGCTTACCCGAACCGCCGCAGGCATTGAACTGCCCGAAATGGCGCGCCTCAGCGGCACTCCCGTCGCCGTTCCTGAAATCATGCATGAACTGATTGGCGAAGCCTATCTCGGCATGATTGAAAAACTGGCAGAGCGGACCGCAGAGATGCACCTCTCCCTTGCCTCGCTGACCGAACCGACCTTTGCGCCTGAAGCATTCACCACGCTCTACCAGCGCTCAATCTATCAGGCAATGTGCGAGCAGGTCAAGCGCGCCATGATCCTCATCGGTCAGCTGATGCCCTCCATGGAGCCGGAACAGCGGGAACTCTGCTCGCTTCTGGTCAAAAACCAGAAAACGATACTGCAGCAGTTCGAGCCCATCCGCAAGGAGAAAATCGACACACTGAAAATCCGCATCCATGGCGACTACCATCTTGGTCAGGTGCTTTTTACCGGCAAGGATTTTGTCATCATTGATTTTGAAGGCGAGCCTGCCAGGCCTATCTCTGAGCGCAAAATCAAACGCTCCGTCTTCCGCGACATTTCCGGGATGCTTCGTTCGTTCGATTATGCGGCTTTCAATGTGCTCCACCTGAATGAATCGGTGGTGCGCCCGGAAAACCGCCACGAGCTTCAGCCATGGGCCGACCGCTGGAGCAATGCCGTCGGGCAGCATTTCCTCGACACCTACTTCGAGAAAACCGCTGGAAGCGACATTGTGCCACAGAAGCCCGCGCAGCGGGAGCACCTGATGAACGCCTACCTGATGAACAAGGCAGTGTACGAACTCAACTACGAGCTCAACAACCGGCCGCAGTGGGTGGGTATTCCCATACGGGGCATTCTGAAGATGCTCGATATCTGAAACCGTTCAAAGGGGCTGCTGCAGCAAGCGGCCCTTTTGTTTTTCTGCCAGTCCAATGGAGAACGAACACTTTCTTACTCTGCCCTTGACGGGCCGATATCTTTTGCGCCCATCTCCCTCCGGTGCACCTGCCCCCCTCTTGGTGGGCTTCCACGGTTGGGGAGAGAGAGCTGAAGATGAACTGCGGATTCTCTCTTCCATTCCCGGTTCGGAGCGGTGGACCTGCTGCTCAGTTGAGGCGCTTCATCCCGTTACCCTTCGGGACGCAAGAGTGGGGAAGAGCTGGATGAGCGTGCGGCAGAGAGAGATGCACATTGCAGACAACACCCGCTATCTTGATTCCCTCATTGACGAAGTGCAGGCGAAAAGTCAGTACGACGGCCGGCTGGTGTTCCATGGGTTTTCACAAGGGGCTTCAATGGCCGTGAGGGCGGCCCTTCTCGGAAAGCATACAGCGAGGGCGGTGATGATGGTTGGGGGCGACATTCCGCCCGAAGCGGAGCATCTTCAGCTGATGGGACGGGCGCATCTTGCGCGGGGAACGCGCGACCCGCTCTATACGGAAGAGAGGTATCTGGCTGATTTTCACCGTCTTGTGGATGACGAGGTGGAAGTTGACAGGAGCTCTTTCAGTGGCAGCCACAACCCGGAGGGAGAGTACTTTAGGTCAGCGGGAGAGTTTCTTGGGGGAACGGCAAAGCTGCCGGCACCCTGAAGGGTCAGCTTCCAGCTGAATCATTTTCTTTCGCCTTCCGCCAGAGCCCGTCGAGCTCATCGGGCGTGAAACTTTGCCACCCTCTGCCTGAGGCCTGCACCTGTGCCTCAACAAGTTCAAAGCGCCGCATGAACTTGTTTGTCGATTTACGAAGCGCATCTTCAGGATTGGTGCCAATGAAACGGCTGTAGTTCACAAGGGTGAAGAGGATGTCGCCGAACTCATCCTCCCGTTCCTCGGGGTTTTCAGCCGCCTTCAGCTCCCCGACCTCCTCTGTGAGTTTCTCAAGCACCCCTTCGCCCGAAGGCCAGTCGAAGCCAACGCCGGCTACTTTTTTCTGCACTCGGTAGGCCCGGAGCAGCTCCGACATTGCCTTCGGCACACCGTCAAGCAGCCGTTTTCGGCCCTCCTTCATCTTCAGCGACTCCCAGTTCCGGAGCACGGCGCCCTCGGTGTCGGCCTCCGCACTGCCGAACACATGGGGGTGGCGGTTGATGAGCTTACTGCAGAGTGCGTCGAACACATCGCCAAACGAGAACTTGCCGCTCTCTTCGGCGAGCAGTGCCTGAAAGGTGATATGGAGGAAAAGGTCGCCGACCTCCTTTTTCAGTTCTTCATCGTCCCCCTTGTCAATAGCGTCCACCAGTTCATAGCTTTCCTCAAGCAGGAGGTGTGCGAGAGAGTCCGGGGTCTGTTTCCTGTCCCAAGGGCACTCTGTCCGAAGCAGCTTCACCAGACTCATCACGCGCAGGAACTGCTCGGTAAGCGTCCGCTGCCGTTCACTGGTTATGTCGGCTTTCAGGGTATCAAGAGAAGTCTGTTCATTCATGATTCAAGGGGTTTCAAAGAGAGAAGTAAAGCAGCTGGGGTGAAGTTAGTATTTCTTGGGGGTATATTTCTTATACTTGTCATATAGGGGCGTGTTGCCCTCAAATCTCCCCAAAACTGCTCATGTCTTCTCTTATGACGACTCCCTCTGCCATGCCTGAATTCCCCATTGCCGCCATAGCTACCCCCGTGGGAGTCGGAGCGCTCGCCATCGTTCGTATGAGCGGGAACGGGGTGTTTGAAGTTGCCGACCGGGTGTTCCAGAAAAAAGGGAAGCCTGATTTCAGTTTCAGGGACGCTGAAGGCTTCAGTGCCCATTTCGGAATTCTCTCAGACAGCCGGGGAATGGTTGACGAAGTCATCGCTCTCCTCTTCCGCGCGCCCTCCTCCTTCACCATGGAGGATATGGTCGAGTTTACCTGCCACGGCGGCCCTGTTGTGGTGCGTCACCTGCTGCAGGCGCTGCTCGAGGGTGGATGCCGGCTCGCCGAACCCGGAGAATTCACCCGCCGCGCATTCCTCAACGGCCGCATCGACCTCCTGCAGGCCGAAGCCATCGGCGAAATGATTCACGCCCGTACCGAGTCAGCCTTCCGCACAGCTGTTACCCAGATGCAGGGAAACCTTTCCCGCCATCTCCAGGAGATGCGTACCGGCCTTCTGCAGTCATGCGCTTTTCTTGAACTTGAGCTCGATTTCAGCGAAGAGGGCGAGGAGTTTCAGAGCCGTGAAGCGCTTCGCCTCGAGGTTCAGCGGCTCCAGAGCGAAATCTCGTGCCTTGTCGACTCCTACCGCGAAGGGCACCTTCTCACGGAAGGCGTTGCCACCGTCATCGCCGGACGGCCGAACGCCGGAAAGTCCACACTCCTCAATGCCCTGCTCGGCCATGAGCGGGCAATTGTCAGCCACATGCCTGGCACCACCCGCGACTATATTGAAGAGTGCTTCATTCATGAAAAAACCATGTTCCGCCTCACCGACACCGCCGGCCTGCGTGCGGCGAGCGAAGAGGTTGAGCACGAGGGGATCCGTCGCAGCTACAGCAAAATTTCCGAAGCCGACCTTATCCTCTACATGCTTGACATATCCGCCGTCAGCTTCACTGATGAGGTGGCCTCCACTCGGGAACTCCGCAAGCGCCACCCCGACGCCCGCATGATTGTGGTTGCCAACAAAACCGATCTGGCCGCCTCCGGCGTCGGTACTATCGAACAGCTTAAGCTCGAAATCGGGTGTGCCGTCGTTCCCATGGCCGCAGCAAAAGGCGAAGGCCTTGAGGAGCTCAAAAGCACAATGGCCACTATGGGAGAAGGGCTCAACAAGCTCCACGAAGCCAGCGTCCTCATCACCAGCCTCCGCCACTACGAAGCCCTCCGAAACGCTGTTGACTCCCTCCAGAACGCCCTACAGCTTATCGACAGCGCTCAGCCACCCGAACTCATAGCCTTCGAACTCCGCGCCGCCCTTGACTATGTCGGCGAAATCACCGGCAAAGTAGTCAGCGAAGAACTCCTCAACACCATTTTTGCCCAGTTCTGCATCGGTAAATAATTGCCCCACAACAGTTTAGAGATGGGGGCACTCATGACTGAGTGTACTTGTTCAAGAGCGGGGCGATGGCAGACAAGGAGTGACTTGGCACCTTTACTGATGTATCTGTGCAGATCACGGAATGAGGTTCCCTTCATTGCATGGTTGAGCCAGTGCGGCATTACTTGTCACCGATAAGCATGGATGCGTTTTTGCTGTCGCCGAGGATGATGACTTTCGAGTTCTCGGTCTTGACAAGGTTCTGTAGCACCTTGATCTGCTCGTATTGGAGGAGCTTGTCGTTCAGCGATTCCGAGATGGTACGCTGGTAGTCGGAGATGCCTTTGGCCTCTACACGCTTGCGCTCGGCTTCCTGGGTCTCCTTCTGCAGGACGAACTCCATTTTCTGTGCATCCTGTTCGGCGTTGATCTTGGCTTCGATAGCCATTTTCACCGATTCCGGCAGGGAAACATTGCGCACCAGCAGGTTTTCGAGGACGATGCCGCGGTTTTCGAAATCCTTGCCGATGCTCTCGAAAATGTTCGCCTGGAACTGATCGCGTTTTTTCGAGTAGAGGTCAATGGCGTTGTACATCACCGCATTGTCGCGAATCCTGGTCCGAGCGGTAGGCCTGACGATTTTGTCGATATAGGTGTAGCCCGGCCCGATCTCACTGCGTATGGAGGGCGCCTGTTGGGGGTTGACCCGGTAGAGTACGGTCATGTCGATGGTTACCTCAAGTCCGTCGGCGCTCAGCACCTTGATGGCACCGTCGCTGAGCTGCGAGCGCTCCTGTTCAGAGCCGGACATGGTGTAGCTCTGGGTTGTGATGTCGAACAGTTCAACTTTTGCCAGCGGGTTGATGATGTTGAGGCCGCTGTTGAGAACAGCCGGCTGAACCTTCCCGAAGAGGACTTTGACGCCGACCTTGCCCGGCTCCACAATTCTGATTGCTGAAGAGAGGATGCCGAGAAGTGCTATCACGACACCCGCGGTTCTCAGGATGCCGGACATCCTTCTGATTGCGATGTTGTTTGTCGGGTTGGCCATGCCGAGAACAAAGAGGGTGATGCCGAGAAAGATAAAGAGGCTCATGATGTTCAGGGGGTTAGCGTTTGAAATATCGAGGGAATGCTCTCTGATCAATATAGTTGATAACGGCCAGAAAGACGATCTTGTTTTCCCCATTGTTTTTCGCCTTCCTACCTCTCTCTTGAGGTTTTTCTTTGGCCTTCGGCCTGTTCTTCTTATGGAGCTCTTACCTTCCAGGTGAATCTGTTTGACTGAGTTAGTACACTCAGTCATGAGCGTCCCAAACTCTTAGTTGTTTTGGGGTAATGGTTTGGCTTTTTGGGGATGGTTGGGTGGCTGTAATTTGTTTTATTGAAGTTCGGGTTGGCTGTCCTTATGTAACTGCGTCCTTTTGAGGCGTTTTTCAGGAGAAGAGTGTTATGGAGTCGGGAAAAAAGAATGATGGCGTTGGGGAACATGAGCCGGGGTGCTTTGAGTGCGGGCCTTTGAACTGCTATCGGCGGGAGGGGGAGTTTCCTCCGTTCTGTCCTGGTGAGGCTTTGGACGATGAGGTTCTTAGAGGGGTAGTGGCGGAGTATTACGCGGATTCTTCGGATGCGCGGGTTGCGCGTGCGGCGGCTGAGGTGGAGGGGCTGTTTTATGGAAAGCTGACTCGCGTGGAGGAGACTGTAGAGTTTGCGCGGCGCATTGGAGCCAAAAAGGTAGGGATTGCAACCTGCGTTGGGCTCATTGGGGAGACGCGGCTGTTTGGGAAAATTCTGAAGGCGAATGGTTTTGAGTACCGTGCGGTGCTCTGCAAGGTTGGTTCGGTGGACAAGACGGAGGTCGGGATTCCCGAAGAGCTGAAGCTGAAGCCGGGCCAGTTCGAGGGGTCGTGCAACCCGATTATGCAGGCACGGATGCTGAACGAATGGAAGTCAGACCTTAATGTGGTGATCGGGCTCTGCGTGGGCCATGACTCAATGTTCTGCCGCCATTCAGATGCGCCGGCAACAACGCTTATTGTCAAAGACAGGGTGCTCGGGCACAATCCGGTTGCGGCGCTCTATACAAGCGGATCGTATTATAAAAAGGTGATGGAGCGACGGCCGGAATAGGAATTAGTGCACGAAGTGTACAGCGTCCCCTCTGGGGGGTTCAGTTTAGGGTTTCGATGCGCACTTTTGCTGTTCCGGTTCTGATGATGCCGATTTCCTGGGCGGCTGCCGGAGAGATGTCAATGATTCTTCCTTTGCGGAAGGGACCGCGGTCGTTGATGCGGACGACCACTTGTTTCTCGTTGTTGAGGTTGGTGACCCTGACGCTGGCGCCAAAGGGCAGTGTGCAGTGCGCTCCGGTGAGGCTGTCGGCTTCAAACAGTTCTCCGCTGGCGGTTCTTTTGCCATGCAGGTGCTGTGCATAGTAGGAAACTCTGCCTTTTGCAATGAGGAGCGAGGTGGCTTCAGAATTGGTGGATGTGGAGTTGGCTGCTGAGAGCGGTATGCCAGAGGCAGTGAGTCACACCATTGCGGCAAGCGCCGCAGCAGTGTTTTTTTTGAGCCGTTCCATGAGGGCGTGGTCGAGTTATGTGCTTTATGGAAGTGTCAGTTCCCGTTCAGCCGTTGAATATGGTCTCGGGATTTGTTTCGAAGGCTTCAATTTTGACTTCGCCGGTGCCCGGCCTTATCAGTCCGATGACTTTTGCGGCCTGTCGGGAGAGATCGATGATGCGCTTACCGACATAGGGGCCGCGGTCGTTGATGCGGACAGTCACTTCCCGGCCGTTGTCCATATTGGTCACCCGTACCCAGGTGCCGAACGGCAGGGACTTATGGGCAGCGGTAAGATCGTTCATGTCAAAGGTTTCGCCATTTGCTGTTGTGCGTCCCTGAAAGCGGTCGGCATAGTATGAGGCGACCCCCGTGGTCATAAGAAAGCATTCGGGCTGGCAGTTGACGGATGTGTGATCGGCGATGGATGCCCTGCTTCTCTGGTCGCCCGTGAGGGCGCCGTCAGAGGCCGACGGGGTGTATTGGGAGAGAGTAAGGGAGTTCTGGCAGGCGGTAATGGTGCCGGTGGTCATGAGGACCAGAAAAGATGCAAGAATAAGGCGGTTGCGTATCATATCGTTCAGGTTTCGTTGAAGGCCCTTCTTTTTCGGTCTGGCCGGCCTTTTTCGGATGGATAATAATCCACTACTCATCCAATAATTTTCTGATCCCAATATACGATAAAAAAGTAAAAAACAAAAAAACATCCAGCCGACCACAACGGATAACTATTAATAGCTTTTGCCAGAGTATTTTGGCGTCATTTTGCTTGCGCGTTGCTCTGTCTATTTTCTTCTTTGTTATGCAAAGCACTGTAATAAAAAGAGTTTTATCTGATTCTTTCTTGTGAATAAAATTCACGAATATCTCCCCGGTTGTGTTGCTGCAGAGAGATAGGCGCCGGGTACTTTTTTTATGACGAAAGATGAGCGCGCCTCAGGGGTTTCGGGGGCAAAAGGGCGCGTGGGGTTCTTTGATTAAAGAACAATTGGCTATATTGATTGCTGCAAATTGGAGTTGCTAGCAACGAATGCTCATTTATGCCCAACGCGCCTTTCCCCTTTCTGTTTCCGTCCTTCCGCAGTGCAGGATGCACTGTTCCATTTTCTTCCATAAGTGGCGGAATTGATAAATTTTCCGAACAGTCATGTCCGTAAACGCAGCAGGTCCTGAAGTTCCCGTAGATAGCGCTTCTCCTGAGGGTGCGGGCGGGATGAAAAAACTTGCCGGAATTTCGCTTGCCGCTCTCGGTGTGGTTTTCGGCGATATTGGCACGAGTCCGCTTTATGCAATCCGGGAGTGTTTCCATGGCGATTACGGCATAGCGGCTTCGAACGCCAATATACTCGGCGTTCTTTCCCTCCTTTTCTGGGCCTTGATCCTGATTGTAAGCCTGAAGTACCTGACCTTCATCATGCGAGCCGACAATGAGGGCGAAGGGGGGATTCTTGCCCTTACGGCACTTATTATTGGTCAGTGCATAGAGAAAAAAAGAGACCGATGGGTGCTGGTTTCCATCGGTCTGTTCGGGGCCTCCGTTCTTCTTGGAGAGGCTATGATAACCCCGGCCATTTCGGTGCTGAGCGCAACGGAGGGGTTGCAGATTATTGCTCCGGCTTTTGCTGATATGGTTATTCCTGCTACGGTTGTCATCCTGGCGGGGCTTTTCCTGTTTCAGCATAATGGTACAGCACGCCTGGGAGCGCTTTTCGGCCCTATCATTCTGCTCTGGTTCTTCTGTCTTGGCGCGCTCGGCCTTATTCAGATCATCAAATATCCACAGATTCTTCAGGCAGTCATGCCGTGGTACGGTATAAATTTTCTGTTCAACAACCAGATTCACGGTTTTCTGGTGCTGGGTGCGGTTTTTCTGGCTGTTACCGGTGCGGAGGCGCTCTATGCCGATATGGGTCATTTCGGCCGTACTCCCATCCGGCTGACCTGGGTGCTTTTTGTGCTGCCGGCGCTGCTCTTGAACTATTTCGGGCAAGGGGCTTTTCTTATCGCTTCGCCCGAGGCCTCAAGCCATCCGTTTTACGCTCTGGTGCCCTCATGGGCGATGATTCCAATGGTTCTTCTGGCAACAGTGGCAACTGTTATTGCTTCGCAGGCGCTTATAACGGGTGTATACTCCATAACCCAGCAGGCCATACAGCTTGGCTACCTGCCGCGTCTCACAGTAACCCATACATCGGCCAGTCATATCGGGCAGATTTATGTTCCGGCAGCCAACTGGGCGCTCATGGCCTCCACTATCGGGTTGGTTCTGGGTTTTGGGTCCTCAAGCAGTCTTGCGGCGGCGTATGGTGCCAGTATGACTACCACCATGCTGATTTCAACCATCCTCTTTTTCTTTGTGGCTCGCGACCTCTGGAAGTGGCGTCCCTGGGCACTCTGGGTGCTGGTCAGTCTATTTGCTGTTGTTGACCTCTCCTTTTTCGGAGCCAGCATGAGTAAGCTTTTCCATGGAGCATGGTTCCCGCTGGCTGTGGGTCTGCTCATGTTTACGATGATGAACACCTGGAAGCAGGGGCGGCAGTTGCTTATGCGTCAGCTTGAAGATCGTACGCTGACGGTTGACGAATTCATGGGAAGTCTTGCACTCGATGAGCCGCAGCGGGTGCCGGGCCAGGCGGTCTATCTGACGGCAAATCCCGATATCGTTCCCATCGCCCTTCTGCACAACCTTCGTCACAACAAGGTGCTCCATTCGGAGATTGCCCTGTTCCATTTCAGTAATGAACGGGTTCCAAGGGTTCCCAACAGCCGGAAGGTTGAGGTGAGGAGGCTTAAGAACGGGTTTACGCAGGTTGTTGCCCGTTATGGTTTTCTTGAGTATCCCAACATCCGTCAGGTTCTGGAGCTAGCAAATCCTCTGGGGCTGAATTTCAAGCCCGAGGCAATAAGCTTTTTTCTGAGTAGGGAGAAGATTGTTGCCGATGAGAAGACAAAAATGTTTCCCTCCCGCAAGAAGTTTTTTGCGCTGATGGCCAGAAATGCGCTGAGTGCTACGGCTTATTACGGCCTCCCTTCCGGCCAGGTGATTGAAATCGGCGTACAGGTGCAGATCTGAAGGTCTTTTCGGGTGAACAACGAGGGCGGTGGAACGGTTTTGCTCAGTGGGTTGCTGTAGGATATATTTATACAAGTGGAAAAAATCGGTTTTTCTTATGCCCCCATCTTCAACCGGTAGTAAACACGAGTCAAATTCTTCAAGTCAGGGCTTTTAGGGTTGGCTCAGAGAGTACATTCTTCGCAAGCATGGTTCTGTGAATGCTTTTTGTCGGGCCGTAGGTATCAAATATCCTGCACAGATGACCCACTATCTTAAAGGGAGGTGTTTTCCCGGAAAGAAGATGCTTGCGCGCCTTGAAAATGATGGCGCCGATCTTGAGTGGATGCTGAACGGAGATTCCGGCGGCAATTCGTCGGCGCCTCTTGGAGGAACGCTCATGCTGTCGCGCTACCGAATGGATGTTGAGCGTTTTCTGCGCGAAGTAAGGCTACATATGGTTCGCCGTGATGGAATGTACTCTCGGGGCATTGAGGCTTATGCGGTTCTTGACCAGGACGGCAGGCTTGTGGAGCTGACCGGTTTGCTTGCGAAATTTCTGCTTTATGAGAAGAACGAACTTGCCGAGGCGCTACTTCAGATACTCATTCATCCAGAAGATTATTTCGATGTTGAGAGTGTTATGTGCGGCGGGCGTATTGACAAAGAAATCCTCTCTTTCAATTCAAAGTTCAAAACCGGTGTGCAGGTTGACTGGAGCCTTTTCACCAAGAATAGGCCGATGTCTGAGATGAACGAATACACAATGGTTCTCAGAAAGGCCTGCTGTTAAAAAATAAAGTTCCTCCCCCGTTCCTAGACACCATTAGCATAAAAAATTTGCAGAATACTACGGCTTGTGGTACATTGCTGTTTGGACTGTTAGCGTAATAAATTACGAACCGCTGGAGTTACCCGAAAGGAGGTCGAGATTGATTCATTTCAGAGTTGGAGATCCAATTGTTTACCACAAGCCGAAGAGTTCGTTCAGCCCAGGGCCACGGGCGCGGCAGGTATACCCTCTTGAGCGGGGGGAGGAGTACCATTATGTGGTGGATAAATTCTGGACGGTAGTCAAAGTAAACAATGACGGTACCATTGATGTGGTTACCCGTACGGGTAAAAAGCATACGCTCAGCATGAGTGACCGCAATATTACACGGGCGCGTATACTTGGCAACCTTCTTTTCAGAAAGCGGTTCCCTTCGCTTTCTGAAGCATAATCACCTTTTCTCCCGTTGGGCTCTCGTTACCTCTCCCCCTCACCCGCAGGCTCATTTCCCGTTCGCAGATGCTGCGCCTCTGTTTCATACCAGAGGGGCTTCTCATTTCTAAGCATGCTGACTATTACCTGAAATTCAGCCGAGTCGGTGAAAGCATGGTTCTCAATTTCCTGATTTGCTGAATCATAGAGCGCTATGCGCCCTTTGTGGTTTTTGAGGTCCCACCTGCTGTAATAGCTTGCTACAAGTATGTTTGCCATTGTTCTCCTTTTTGGCTGTCAGGGAGCGAATGTTGCTCTGTTCAACAGGGCCCATGTTCTGGTTGCGTCCTCGCCGGATGGGAGTATTGTGGATGAGGAAATGATAGCCCTGGAAAAATTGGCATCCATGATGTTGGCCCCTTTTAGGTTTGCTCCGGAAAGGTCGGCTCCTGAGAGGTCTGCGTCAAACAGTGAGGCTCCCTGAAGAACGGCCTCGCTGAGGTTGGCGCCCGACAGGGTTGCGCCGTAGAGCATGGCCTCTGAAAGATCGGCTCCGCTGAGATCTGCCTCTTTCAGAAATGCGCGGTCGAGGTTAGCTTTCCGGAGGTTTGCTCCAGCGAGGCAGGCCTTTTTCATGTCTGCTTTTCTGAAGTCAGCGCTGTTCAGATTGGCTCCCGTCATGTTGGCATTGTCAAGCATAGCGCCTGCAAAGCTGCTTCCGGCAAGGGCGGCTTTCTTCAAATCCGCCCCTTTGAGGCGTGCCTGGTCGAGTTTTTCTTTCTCAAGTGTGACCTTCATTCCGGGATTACTGCTGCGCAGCCGGTTCCAGGCTCCCACATCTTCGAAGAGAAGTTCCTGCTCCCTGGAACCAGCGGTTACCTGTCCGCCCTTGGCTGGAGAGGGTTTTATGGAAAGACTTTCTTCGGGCAGTTCCACGGGAGGGACCTGAATGGCTGCATTGGAAGTGGTGCTGCTTTGCTCAAAGCGGGCGCCGCTTCGCGTGCACCATCCCTTGTCGGCAGGTTCGCCTGAGGGTAGAATGGTTCGGGCGGAAAGTGTTGCTCCCTGAAGATTTGCATTTGGTAGAAATGTTGCCCCTTGAAAGTTGGTGCCTCTGAGGTCGGCATCTGAAAAATTAGTTTCAAACAGAATGGTGTTGGAGAGGTTTGCGTCACTGAGGTCGGCTCCCCGCAGTGTAGCCCATCGGAGGTTGGCTCCTTTAAGGTTGCTTCGGCCGAGTTTTGCATTGGCCATCCAGGAGCTTTTCATGTTGGCCTTCAGAAGCCATGAGCCCGACAGGTCGACCCCTTTCATATCTGCTTTTTTGATGAACGACATGGCCAGATTGGAGCCGCTCATATTTGCCCCGTCAAGCCGGGCACCAGAGAGATTGGCACGGATAAGAACGGCCCCACTGAGGTTTGCTCCGTCGAGATGTGCATCTTCAAGGTCGGCTTTGTAGAGGTCGATGGCTGCGGCTGTGCTGCTGCGCATTGTATTCCATGCCGGAACATCTTTTTTCAGCAGCTCAAGGCTTTCAGGGTTATAGGCAGGGGCTTCCGCCGAGAGGATGAGCAGCATAGCCGGAACCGTCAGTATTGCAACGAATCGGATGAATTTCATGCGGCGTCTGGTTTTATGATGGTTGATGGCTGTGCTCTATAAAGGTAAAGTAATGAAATTTCACCCGGCCGACAGAAACTTTCCCCCTGCTGTGCAGGTTCATTAGGGTAGGTTCATTACGGTAGAAACAATTAAGCGAAAACCTCAATTTCATACGCATATGATCAGAACGGAAGGCAATATGGACAAGGTGCTTGTGGCTGGTGCAACAGGGCGGACAGGACAGTGGGTAGTTCGGCGCCTGCAGCATTACGGCATACCTGTGAGAGCGCTTGTGGGATCAGCTGAAAAGGCTTCGGTGTTTGAGGGAGATGTTGAGATTGCTGTTGGACGGATTGGAGATCGCGCTGCACTGGATAGGGCGGTGAAGGGATGCTTGACGGTTATTTCCGCACTCGGTTCCAGCTCCCTCAGCGGGGAGTCTTCTCCCTCGGAGGTTGATCGGGACGGGGTCATTCGTCTGGCTGATGCTGCGGCTGAAGCGGGTGTTCGCCATTTCGGCCTTGTAAGTTCATTGGCAGTGACCCGGTGGTATCATCCTCTGAACCTGTTTGGTGGGGTGCTTCTGATGAAAGCGGCAGCTGAAAAGCATGTACGGGAATTGTTTTCAGCAGAGGGCAGGAGCTATACCATTGTCCGCCCCGGCGGGCTGAAGGACGGAGAGCCGCTGGGGCATCGTATGGTTGTGGACCAAGGCGACCATATGTGGAACGGCTGGGCGAACCGGTCGGATGTTGCGGAGCTTCTTGTGATCTCCCTATGGCTGGACAAGGCCCGTAACAAAACCTTTGAGGTTGTCAGCGGAGAGGAAGCTCCGCAGGAGAGCCTTGACTACTGCTATGACGGACTGACTTGAGGCGTTCCCTCTCGCTCAATCAACAAGTTTCAGGCTCAGGAGTAGCTCTTGGATACTGAAGGGCTTTTTCAGCGTTGCGTCGGCGCCGAGGGCGTCGGCCAGCACCAGATGGTTTTCGGGACCGACTTTCCCGCCTCCTGAAATGGCCACTATTTTGATGTCCGGATGGGATTTTTTGACCCCCACGATGGTTTCTATCCCCTCTTTGCCGGGCATGATGAGGTCGGTTGGTGAATTTGCGAGGGATCTTCCAGTATGTTTTGGGCAGAGGCGTCAATGTTTCTTTGAATGCTTATGGTTGCGGGAATGGATGGATGGGTGGAGGAGCTTTAGAGCCTCGTCAATAATGGTCGGGATGTGGACGGCGCTTGGTTCGCTCTCCTGGGATCGGCTGAAAGTGAGCACCTGCTCTACAAGTTTTTTTGCCCGCTCTGCAGCATGAACGATCTCATTGAAATAGTCGTGTAGCGGGTCCTCTTTGCCGATGGAGGAGAGTCCCATTTCGGCATAGCCGAGCATGGGTGTGAGGATGTTGTTGATGTCGTGCGCAATGCCGCTGGCAAGGGTGCCGATGGTTTCAAGGCGCTGAGTGTTGCGCAGGCGCGATTCACGGGAGACCTTTTCTTCCTGCGTCTTTACCCTTCCGGTGATGTCGATGAGTATGCTGTCAATGCCCGTAAACCCTCCCCGCTCGGAGAATGCGGTTGTCCGGCGGTCTCTTCCCGCCATCGGACAGCTCCTCCGGGAGAGACGATTCTGTAAGTCAGTGTTGCTGAGGCCGTTGTCTTCGCGATGGTGCGCTTGGAGGTGTTAACCAGGTGGCTGTCTTCGGGATGAATGATCTCCATACTGTCAAAGATGCCGATTTCAAACTCCTCTTTTGAAAAGTCTGTAAAAAGCTCCTGTACCATGGAGAGGATTGTTGTTTTGCCTTCGGCGTTGATGCGGTAGACCGCTCCGGGCATATTTATAAGGGTCTGGAACTTCCTGACCAGGTGCTCTTTGACGCAGTATGTGACAATGTTTGCCGTATCTCTCTGGTCCGCCGGATGGAACTCAAGCACATGCCGGCCATGGATAGCTTCGGTTGTATAGCCGAGGCGTTTCTGTGTTGTTTCGTTGGCTATGATGCTGCTGGCGAATGTTAGGGCGGGAGCTGTGTCGTTCCCCCAGACCATCTCCTTTGCAACAGTGTCAAGGCCGATATAGCCGAAGGCGACATTTCCGGAGGCGAGGGGGATGATAATTAGCGACTTGATGTCCTGGGCTTCCAGAATCTCCTTTTCAGCGACAGCTTCCGGCGGTAGCTCGGATATTTTTGGGATCAGAAGGGTTTCATTGCTGTAGATTCTCTCCATCATGAAGGGAAAGATGTCGGTTGGCAACCCCTTGAGAAAGTCAACCTAGGGCTCTATGCCCGCCCTGAACCATTCATTGGTGTTGCCCATGATGGAGCGGTCGTCACTGAATTCAATGTAATAATACTCTTGTCAAAAAAGAAGGCGACTCAGCGCTTGACGCCTCTGATAAGGGCGTCAACAAGGAATACTGCCGGGATGTTGACGGCAACGGAAATGAGAATGAACCAGGTCCAGGCAATAGGAGTGGCATTGTCAAGAAAAAACACGGTGGTCATGCCGGCAAGCAGGCCGGCGCCAAGGCTTGCGGGATGAAAGTTCTGCCGGTGTTTGGAGAGCAGGAAAAGGCCGAGCAGGCTGCCGTATGTGTAGGATGCTATTTTCAGCCCCACCATAATGATTGCTTTGTCGTTTTCGTTGAACGAGAGGGCTATGGCAATGAGCACTCCAGCCCAGCCGAGGCTGATTATGCGCGACGCCCGAAGTGAGAAGCCCCCTCCAAAGAGGTCGGTGACGGTTGAGGCCGCAAGGGAGTTGATGGAAGAGCCGATGGTGGACATGGCGGCAGAGAGAATGCCAGCAAGGAGTAGCCCTTTCAGCCCGGTGGGGAGACTCTGAACAATGAACGAAGCGAATTCACGGTCTTTGACTGCGGGTGCCCCGTCGGCGAACAGGTACATGAGCGAGCCGGCCAGCAGGAAAATTGCAAACTGGAGAAAGACGAAAAAGCCGCTGCCGATAAGCGCTTTGCGCGCCGTGCTGAGGCTGCTGCAGGCGAGTACCCGCTGAACCATCATATAGTCGACGCCGTGTGAGCCGAGGGAGAGGAACAGTCCGCCCAGAAAGGCGCCCCAGAACGACATGGGGTTTGTAAGAAAATCACTCCCAAACGAGAAAATGTGGAGTTTTCCGGAGTCTGAAAGGGTGTGGATGGCGCCCGGGAGTCCTCCCTCAAGCTGGAGGGAAATGAACACAATGGTAATGATTCCGCCGGCGAGATAGAGAACGAACTGTGCGCTGTCGAGCCAGGCAACCGCTTTCAGTCCTCCCGATATGGTGTAAACGAGTGTGACGGCGCCGATGATGACGACCGAAAGCGGCATGCTCCAGCCGGTTACTACCTGCACCACCACTGCCGTGGCAAGGAACCGTATGCCGTCGCCCAGTATTCGTGTAACGAGGAAGACGATGGAGGCAAGGCGTTGCATCCCCTTGCCGTAACGCGACCCGATGATTTCATAGATGGAGGTGACCCCTTCACGGAAATACATGGGAAGCAGCAACGAGCTTACCAGAAACCTTCCGGCTATATAGCCGAGCGGAAGCTGCAGAAACGACCAGTCGCCACGGTAGGCAAGGCCTGGAACGCTGACAAAGGTGAGCACTGAGGTTTCAGTGGCTACAATGGAGAGCATGGCAACCACCCATGGCAACTTGTGGCTTCCGAGAAAATAGTCGCCGGTGGTTTTGTTGCTTTTCCCCTGCCATAGCCCGAACAGCGTGTTGCCTAGCAGGAAAAGAATGACGATGGCGGTATCAAGAGGCTGCATAAGGCGGTGTCTCGGGGTTCTTCTAGTAAAGGTGGAAGGTTTTCTTGAAGCGGCGGAATTCGCTCTCCTCCGTGTGCCATGAGGCAAGAATGTCCTGCACCGCCAGCTTTTCAAGGATTGCAGTCCGTACCCGGTCGCTGCCCGCCAGCAGATCAAAAGCCGGCAGGGCGCTGTTGAACTCGTATACTTCATGGAGAAACTGCAGCTCTCGGCCATAGAGCTCGTGGATGGCTGCCGTCATGGCAACTCCGGTTGCAAAGGGACGGAACTGCTGGTGGTCGGTGACCTGCAGCCAGATTGCTCCCGCCACCTCCCCGGCAAACTTGTGGAAGGTTGGGCGGAACCATGTGGGACGGAAGAACACTCCTTTGAGGCCAAAAGAGCGGCACCGGTCGGCGAGCTTCATTGGATCAATGAAGGGGGCTCCCGAAAGCTGGAAGGGGGTGGTCGATCCCCGCCCTTCCGACACATTCAGCCCTTCGAAGAGGCACATGCCGGGATAGATCGCTGCGGTTTCCACGGTGGGCATGTTGGGTGAGGGGGGTATCCATGCGAGGCCGGTTTCGGGATAGAGCATCTGGCGCCTCCAACGCTCCATTTTTATGACTGTGAGCTTGAGGTCGAGCTTTGCGTGCTCCATGTAGAGTGTGGCAAGCTCTCCTGCGGTCAGGCCGTGGCGCACGGGTACGGGAAAAATGCCAACGAAGGAGCGGAACAGGGGGTCGAGCATCGGCCCTTCCACAAGTTCCCCGCCGAGGGGGTTTGGTCGGTCGAGCACCATAATTTCAATGTCCATGCTCGATACTGCCTCCATGGTGAGTGCCAGGGTATTGACATAGGTGTAGTAGCGGGAGCCGATATCCTGCATGTCGAAAATGATCAAGTCAAGCCCTTCAAGCAGGGCGCGGTTTGGCACAAGCGAGGCCTCGCTGTCGCCATAGAGGCTGAGGGTTTCAATGCCGGCAGTCGGCTCGGTGGCAACCGCTATCTGGTCCTGTTCGGTGGCAAAGATGCCGTGCTCGGGTGAAAAGATCCGCTCTATCTTTACCCCTTTTTTTGCGAAAGCCTTCCATGAGTATTTAAGCGATGCGGTGAGCGAACTCTGGTTCACCATCAGCCCTATCCGGCGCCCATGGCATTTGCTCGGGTCGCTGAGGAGTACATCAAGTCCTGTGACGGTCATTGTACCCCCATACTTTTTTCCCTGTCTTCTGGAGCCGTGCAGCTCCATGGGTCCATAACGGCACTGGTGAGTACAGTCCCGTCTGGCACGGCTGTTCCGGGCAGCAGCACGGAGCCTTTAATGCGGCAGTTGGCCCCTATTCTGCAGCTTGCTCCTACAACGGAACCCTCAATTTCGGCCGAAGGGTGGATGAGGGCCTCGGGGGAAATCATGTGCGGCGGCTTTCCCAGTGCGGCTTGTACTGTTGTTCCCGTAAGGCGGATAATCTCCTCCGCTGCAAGGTTTGCGTTGCGGTAGCTGGCGAGTGTGCCGATATCGTGCCAGAGCCCTTTATGCTCATAATATCCAAGCTGCCGCCGTTCGAGCAGTCTATTGAATCCGGTTTCTACGATTCCTGAAAACCCGCTTTTCAGATGCCTGAAAATCTCCGGACTGAACACTGCGCTTCCTGTATAAATGAAGGAGGAGATGAGGCCGGTTCCCCTACGGTTGGCAAAGTCGCAAACAAGACCCTCCTTCACTCCAACCGTTCCGATGGAGGCTGCCTCGGGTGTTGGGTGGAGGCAGAGCGTCCCCAGAAGGCCGGAGCGAAGGTGGGTGGTGATGAGCTCCCGGAAATCAATGTTGGTGATGATGTCGCTGTTGACCAGCAGGAAATCCTCATCCCCGAGCAGGGGTTCGCAGTGCTTCAGTCCTCCTCCGGTGCCAAGAATCTCGGGTTCCACCGAAAAGGTGATCTTCAGGTCCGGAAGGCTGGTTGTTTCAATATGGTGTCGAATGTCGTCGGCGTGGTGGTGGATGTTGCAGATGATTTCCGTTATGCCGGCCTCTTTGAGAAGTGCGAAGGTGTAGAACAGCCCGGGAATGTTCAGCACCGGTACAAGCGGCTTGGGAAGGTGGTCGGTCAGCGGGCGGAGGCGGGTACCGAACCCGGCGGCAAGAACAAATGCTTTCATCAGCTGTGATCTCCGAACAGGGGAGCCAGAAGCGTCATGGCTTTTTTCAGCTCCGGGTGTTCCCCGCTGCACTCCTGAAGAGACGAGAGGGTGGGTGGAATAGAGTGCTCAAACCTCGGTTTGCCGAGTTTCGTGGTTTGAAAACAGAAGGTCCCAATTGCCTTGATGCTGCGCTGGAAGGAGGAGAGGTCGAAATAATAGAGATACTCGTCAAATCCTTCCTTTGAGATTCCCCGCTCTGTGAGCCCCTGGTGGTGGCGGATTTGCAGTTCATCGCGAAGCGGGTCGTCGAGGCGGATGTAGGAGTCGCGCAGGAGGGAGGCTGCGTCATACTGCGCCAAGCCCATCCGGGCGTCTTGAAAGTCGATGATGACGGGAGTTCCGCTGTGTATCAGAATATTTCGGCTGTGATAATCACGATGGTTCGGAACAAAGCGATCGGGGATAACCAGCTTCTCGGCAATGGTTTCGAACTCTCTGCGCAGGGCCCCAGTCTTTCCGGGATTGAATGTCTCTCTGAAGTAATCGAGAAGTGCGTGTTCGATGAAAAAATCAAACTCGAACATCAGTTTTTCCCTGTCAAAGGAGTGGGAAAACGGAAGATTGTTCCTGTTCCCCTTCAGCGACTGGATCAGGATCATCGTGTCGACGGAGGCGTGGTAGAGGTCGGTGACGGTGTCGGGCGCCAGATTTTTGGCTGCGTTCTGAAGCAGCAGGTTTCCGCAGTCCTCAAGCAGGAGTGTGGCGCTCTGGGGGTCAAAAGCAATGACTTCAGGAACTCTGATGGCGTTGGACGAGAGGAGGCGCTGCATCAGAAGAAATGGGTAGGCTTCTGGGCGTGGAAGCGAGGCAAATGCTGGGTCATGGCAACCTATCAGCGATGCACCCTCGCCTAAAACCCTGAAATAGCGGCGGCCGGATGCATCTCCCTGAATGGGAACAATGGTGGTTGGCGTGAGTCCTGCTCTCTCTGAGAGGATTCGGATGGAGTCTTCAGTCGTCATTTCTGTGGGCTGTTCGAGCCTCCCTCAAAAAAAAAGGCACCCTATGCGTCAATTGCATAAGGTGCCTTTGAAGAGGTCAGCGTGCTTACTTTTTCGGTGCGATAGAGGCGGAAACACTCTGAATGGCCTGAGAAGCAGTGTCTGCAATGGAGCTGGTCAGGTCGGTGACGGCTTTGCCGAGGGGTTCTGCTGCACCTGTGATCAGGTTGAGGCTGTTTTTCATGCAGTCAAGCTGAAGCTGAATCAGTTTGCCGGCAGTTTCAACAAGTGTGTTGATTGCGCCGCTGATGTCGGGAGTTGTTCCGTTTGCCATGATGCTTTTTGTTTTTGAGTTGTTGGGAAAAGAGGCTAAGTGTTTATGGAAATCAGAAGCGGGCAGATTGACCTGAAAATTGTGGTGAATCGGTTCCCGACTGGTTTCTTAATTATTAATTTATAAGCTAATGCTTTTTTTTGAGCGGAGCAAGCGGAATGTCGGCTCGCCATAATGGCTTTTCAGTGTGTTGGGGCGTTGTGTGGTCAACACCTGAAGAGGGCGGGGAACTCTTCAATTTCAGCTGTGGTTTATAGCTCTACAGTGCATGAGGTTTACATCATTTTTTGTTGTGTTTGACTTATGGAAGTTATTGGAAAAAGCAAGCTTAAGATTGTTCTCGAGTCATGCCTGCGCGACTCGACCGTGTATTTTTCGGACCACGAAAGAATCATCCGTTGCAACCCATACTGTACGCATGTTGTCTTTATTCCCGGCAGTGATATTTACAAATGGGTGTTCCAGGTCAACGACCCGAGGAACAACCCCATCACGGCAGTGTTTTTTGTGCGCCAGATAGAGGATGATGGGAATCTCGATTCACCGCATACCGGCGAGGCCCCCGACGGCTCAACGGGTCGATGCATTCGGTGGGTAAGCGCTGAGGTGCCCGATGACTCGCATATTCCCGACGAGGAAAACGCCTTCGTGGGTCGGACTGATTCGAAAATCTGCCTCTACCATCTCGCCGAGGGTCGGACCGAGGTCCACTTTGAAACCGACATCGTTCTTGACTTCACGCTTTCGTTCCCGCTGAACTTGATGCCTGAGGGAATACTGAAGTTCATGACTGAAACGGTAATGTCGCAAGTCATGCAGCAGGCCACCGAAAGCATGCTCTCCCAGGTGCAGGGAGATATCTGCTGCAGTTCAACCGAGCTTGAGGAGGAGACTGGTGAGGGTGGGAAAGAGGACTGAGCTTTTTGGGGTTGGTGGGTTTTGCGTTTACCTCTTTTTTTGTATTCTTGATACCCGTACTGGGTATGGGTATCAAGAACTGCAAGTGTTGCGCTTGTATCGGATAACCCGGGAGATACCATGGATAATGATGTGATACTGAGGCTGAAAAAAATGGGAGGCCAGGTAGACGGCCTCATAAGAATGCTGGAGCGGGGCGAATCCTGCGAAAAGGTCATCACGCAGTTCCTGGCAGCCAAGGCCGCTCTTAGCAATACATTCTCTCTGGTGCTTGAGCGCAATCTCAAAGAGTGCATGAGTCACGACGACTCAAAAAATGTTGAAAAGATTCTCAAACTGATTTCCAAACAGTAATACACGATGAAGGTATTCAAGGCGATGACCGCTGTTCTGGTTGCGGCTTCCCTCTCCACCCCTTTAGGGGCAGAGGCCGCACCGAAGACGCTGAAACTTTCCCTCCCGGACGCCATTTCCATGGCCCGCGAGAACAATAATACGATCAAGGCGGCTAAAAGCCGCGTGGAGCAGGCAGAAGGGAGGATTGTGCAGAGCCGCAAGTCCTACCTGCCTTCCCTTACCTTTTCCGAGACCTATTTTCGCACCAATGACGCGGGCGCAGTGCTGGTCGGTAAGTTGCAGCAGAATATTGCCAACCCTCCAGTCGATTTCGTGGTCGAAGCTCTGAACAATCCGGATCCCATCAGCGACTTCAATACCTCGCTGCAGTTGATGCAGCCCATTTTCAATCGTGACGCAACGATCGGTCGTGGCATGGCTAAAAAGGCAAAAGTTGCCGAGCAGTACATGACGGCTCGCACCGAAGAGACCATTGACTTATATGTCAGCCAGGCCTATTACGGACTGATGCTTGCCCGGCGCAACATTACTGCCGTCAATGAGTCTATTTCCACCATGCAGCGCCACAGCACCGAGGCCGATAAGGCTTACCGGGCAGGCATGCTTCCGAAATCAGACAAACTTTCCACCGATGTTCGCCTAGCTGAGCTCCGCGAGCAGAAAATGATGCTTGAAGATGGGGTGAAGAATGCTGTGGATGGTCTTCGTGTTCTGCTTAATCTGGAACCTGATGTTCTGATAGAGCCTGCCGGTACCCCCCTTGCAGTGGACGCAGTGATGCCCTCGGCAGATGCTTACGCGGTGAACGGAAGCCGTTCTGATCTCAAGGCGATGGATGCCTACCGCCAGCTGGCTGAAAAGCAGGGCGACATGGCCCGTGCCGGCCGCATCCCCCGCCTCAATGCATTCGCCCGTGCTGACCACCACACTGCCGATTTCGACAAGGACGGTTCGAGCTGGACGGTGGGGATGAGCATGCAGTGGGATATTTTCGACGGCATGGCCATTTCAGGAAAGGTACAGGAGGCGAAGGCCCGCGAACGCGAGGCCCGTTACAGCTATGAAGCCGCAAAGAGCAACAGTGCTGCCGAGGTTGCCAAGGCTCTCCGTTCAATGAAAACCGCGAAAGCGCGTGTAGCGGTTGCAGGTCAGTCGCTCGAAGAGGCAAAAGTGAGTCTCGACTACATCGGTGAGCAGTACCGCACCGGTAAGGCTATGACCTTTGAAATTCTTATGAGGGAGGGCGCCTACACCTACGCCAAAATGAGGCTGAACCAGGCGAAATACGATTATTGTGTAGCGAAAAGCGAACTGACCTATTACGGGGCGAAATAATCAAGGCTTCAGGGCAACTGCAACGGTAAACCATTGAAAGATATGTCACTGAAAAAGACCCATATTCTTCCCGCGGCGTTGCTCGCCCTGCTTTTTGCAGGTTGCAGCGGCCACGAGGCGTCCCAAAAGGCGCAAACCGTCCCGGCTACAGACACGGTTGTCGTATCGGGCATTGTGCCCGTCAGAGTTGTGGAGGGGGCTGGCAATGGAGGGTATCTGTCGATCCCCGAAGGTGCTGTATTCCATGAGGGAGCCATGGCCGGCGTGTTCGTCGTTGGACCGAATGATCGCCTTGAAACCCGCTGGATCAGCGTTGGACATGCCGTTGATGGAAGAGTAATCGTTCTCGCTGGTTTGAGCGAGGGAGAACTTGTTGTCGGGTCCTGTGATCCGGCATTGCATGAAGGAGTAGCAGTAACCAAGCGTCAGGCTGTGACAGAGGAGGATCAGTCCAAATGAATGAAGGCATTGCCGGCAAAATCGCCAAACAGTTCATCAATTCGAAGATAACGCCCCTCCTGATGGTGGCGTCGCTCCTTGTGGGCGTCATTGCTACATTCATGACCCCGAGGGAGGAGGAGCCGCAGATTGTCGTACCGATGGTCGACATCTTCATCCCCTACCCCGGCGCAGCACCCTCCGAGATTGAGGAGCGGGTGGCCAAGCCTTTTGAGCGCACCCTTACGGAAATACAGGGCGTCGACTATGTCTATTCGACTTCCATGCCCGATTTCGCGGTGGTGACCGTCCGTTACGATGTGGGCGCCAACACCGAAGAGAGTATGGTGAAGCTCTGGGCTACGCTCATGAAGAACATGGACAAAATGCCCGCAGGCGTCCAGATGCCGCTCATGAAGAAGGTATCCATTGACGATGTTCCCGTACTGAACCTCACCTTTTGGGGCAAAGACACCGATCCGTTCCAGCTACGCAAAGTCGCAGTTGAAGTGGCGGATGAGCTCAAGAAAATCCCCAATATCGGCGATGTCGAAATCAAGGGCGGACTGAAACGCCAGGTTCGCATTCTGCTCGACAAGGACAAGCTGCTCCGCTACAATGTAAGCGCCCCACAGATCATGCGGCAGATTCAGTCGGCAAACAGCCAAATCACTTCGGGCGATTTCACCAGCATGAACCGTGAGGTCATTGTCCGCACCGGAAAGTTCCTTGAGAGCGCAGGGGATGTTGGCAGTGTGGTTGTTGGTGTGTATGGCGGCTCGCCGGTGTATGTGCGCGATGTGGCCACAGTAGTTGATGGTGCGGAAGAAGTCGACAACTACAACTTCCTTACCTGGGGCGCCGCTGCTCCCGAAGGTATGCCCGAGGGCGAGTACCCCGCCGTCACCCTGACGGTTGCAAAGCGCAAGGGGACTGATGCCAGCGTCCTTGCCGGCAAGGTGGTGGCAAGGGTTGACCAGCTGGAGGGCAATGTGATTCCCGAAAGCATCACGGTCACCGAAACCCGCAACTACGGTGAAACCGCAACCGAAAAGGTTTTCACCCTCCTCGAGCACCTCAGCATCGCTGTTGTGGCGGTGACTATTGTTGTCGGCTTCTTCCTTGGATGGAGAGGCGCGCTTGTCAACTTCATGTCGGTGCCAATCACTTTTGCGCTGACCCTGCTTGTCTATTTCCTTTTCGACTACTCCCTGAACCGGGTGACGCTTTTTGCGCTCATATTTGTTACCGGTATTGTGGTTGATGACTCCATCATCATAGCCGAGAACATCCACAGGCACTTCGCCATGAAACGGCAACCGAAACTTCAGGCCGCCATCACCGCGGTCAGCGAGGTTGGCAACCCGACCATTCTGGCAACCTTTACGGTTATTGCTGCAGTTCTTCCGATGATATTCGTTTCCGGCCTTATGGGCCCTTACATGAGCCCGATGCCCATCGGTGCATCGCTGGCTATGATTTTCTCGCTCCTCGTTGCCCTCATCGCCACACCGTGGCTTTCCTACAGGCTGCTGAAAGTTGAGGACGGCGGGCATGAAGAGTATGACATCACCAAAACCCCGTATTACAGGGTATTCAACTCCATTCTTTCGCCTCTCATCGACAGCGCACTGAAGCGCTGGATGGCTTTCGGAGTGGTTGCCCTCATGCTTCTGGGCGCCATTGCCCTTGTGCCGCTGAAGGCCGTACAGATGAAGATGCTTCCCTTCGACAACAAGAACGAGTTCCAGGTTATCATTGACATGCCCGAAGGCACGGCCCTTGAAGAGACCGGCCGCGTGGCGAAGGAGATTTCCGTTTACCTCGGTACTGTGCCCGAAGTTGAGAGCTGCCAGTACTATTCGGGAACCAATGCCCCGATCAACTTTAACGGTCTCGTGCGCCACTACTACCTCCGCCGCAGCGACAATATGGCCGATGTGCAGGTAAACCTGATTGACAAAGGGCGCCGCAGCGAGCAGAGCCACGACATTGCCAAAAAGGTGCGCGCAGGAGTGCATGAAATCGGTGAAAAATATGGTGCAAACGCCAAGATTGTTGAAATTCCCCCGGGCCCTCCGGTCCTCTCCACTCTTGTCGCCGAGATATACGGCCCGACGGAGAAAGAGCGCATCGATCTTGCCCGCAAGATCAAGGAGATCTTTGCGGAAACCCCCGGAGTTGTTGATGTGGATTGGCTTGTTGAGGATGACCAGAAGGTCTACGAACTCCAGGTTGACCAGGTGAAGGCTGCATCCCGTGGCGTCAGCGTTGAGCAGGTTACCCAGACGCTTCGCATGTCGGTTGCCGGCATGGATGTAGGTGTGTTGCACGGCCAGCCTGACCTCGAGCAGGTTGCTATACATCTGCGTCTCCCGAAGGCAGACAGAACATCACTCAAGGATCTTTCCGAAATTTTCGTGCAGTCGCAGGGCATGGGTTCCATGACCAGCCGCCTGCGTGCGGGTGAGATGATTCCTCTTTCGGAGCTGGTGACTATTGAAAAAACCGTTCAGGACAAGAGCATCTACCGCAAGGACCTGCATGATGTTGTGTATGTGACGGCCGATGTAGCCGGGATTACCGAAAGCCCGGTGTACGCCATGCTTGAAATGGACAAGAAGATCGAGCAGCTTGAAATGCCCGGCGGATTTTCCATTAGTCCGCTCTACACCTCGGTTCCTGATACCGAATCAAAGCCCGCCATGAAGTGGGATGGTGAGTGGCAGATTACCTTTGAGGTGTTCCGCGATCTTGGAACAGCGTTTGCCGTTGTGCTGGTTATCATTTATCTCCTGATTGTCGGTTGGTTCCAGTCGTTCAAGACGCCGCTCATCATGATGATTGCAATTCCGCTCAGTCTGGTTGGCATCATTCCTGGCCACTGGATTCACGGTGCGTTCTTCACTGCCACCAGCATGATAGGCATGATTGCCCTTGCCGGTATTATGGTCCGTAACTCTGTTCTGCTGATTGACTTCATACAGATTCGCAGGAACGAGGGCGCAGTGCTCAAGCAGGCAATCATCGAGTCCGCAGCGGTGCGTACCCGTCCGATCATCCTTACCTCGGGTGCGGTGGTTATAGGTTCCGTTGTGATGCTGTTCGACCCGATTTTCCAGGGTCTTGCCATCTCAATGATCTGGGGCGGTGTGCTCTCCACAGCGCTGACGCTTGTGGTTGTACCGCTTGTGTACTACATGGCAGAAAAGAAATCCAATTAACCACACAGAGAGAGAATTATGAAGTTTCTCGCTATCATGGGTCACGAAGAGACCCGCCCCCAGGTTCGGAAGCTGTTCCAGCAGTACCGTGTCCATATGTTCTCAAACATAGCCATCCGTGGATGCAACTGCCAGCGCAGTGAGATGGAGAGCATGTCCTGGTGGCCCTCCGACGAGAGTCTTGGTACCTACTCATCACTATGCTTTGCCATTCTTGATGCCTCCAAGGCTGAAGAGATTATGGCGGAGCTGGAGAAGAACCCCATAGCCGTTGACAAGGATTTCCCCGCGCGGGCGTTCCTTATGAATGTTGAAAAATTCGGCTGAGGGCGTTTGAATGATGCAGCGGGTTGAACAGTTTCGGACCGGTGGCGACAGGAACTTCGGTTACCTCGCCGCCGACCCTCGGAGCCGTGAGGCCTTCATTGTTGCCCCCTCATATAGTCCCGAAGGTATTGTCCGGGCCGCCTTTGAGGCCGGATACAGGATACGATACTCGTTTTCAACCCACGGCCACCCGGACCATATCTGTGGCAACGACGACATACGGCGTCTGAGGGGTTTTGAACCACTCCTTTTTGGCAGCACATGTCCTGACTCCGGCATAAAGGTTGAGGACGGTGCCCGTTTTCCGCTCGGCAACGGCAGCTTCACCCTCATCCACACTCCGGGCCCTACCCTCGACTCCATCTGTATCCTTTTCGGCGACGCGCTCTTCACCGGCGACACTCTGTTTGTGGGCAAGGTTAGCGGCACATCGACGGATGCGGAAGCCATCACCCCCTACAATGCCCTGCACCAGAAACTCATGACGCTCCTACCCGCAACGCGGGTTTGGCCGGGCCACGATTACGGCGTCCGTCCATTGTCCAACATAGGCACCGAGTGCGCATCCAACCCCGTTCTCATGCAACCCAATTTCATTGTTTTTCTTGACCTTAAGCAAAACTGGGCAGCATACAAGCGGGAGCACGGAATCGTCTGAAAAGTCGACTCTCGGGTGAATGTGGCGTAATCCTCAGAGCGTTATGGGCGCTCTCTTTTGTGAATCAGCTCGCTTTTGCTTACATTATTTGTTCTATTTTTCCCCTTTTGGTGGTTTGGTGAGCCCGCCTCTTGCCATTTGCATTCACTATAGCCGGCACCGTGGGAAGACCAGTTTTCGGCCCGTCCGGCGTTTTTTTATCCACTCACAGTAACCCTGTTGTCACCTATGGACCAGCTTATCACCCTACGGACCCTGCCCGTTTCGGCTCTCATGCAGAAGGATTTTGCCAAGATCAAGGGCAGCTGCACTGTTGCCGAAGCTTTGCAGATTATGAAAAAAAGCGGCGAGAGCGGCCTTATCGTTGAGCCGCGCAACGAAGACGACTGTTACGGTGTCATCACTGAAAAAGACATTCTCAGCAAGGTGATTGACCCCGGCGAAGATGTCCATCGCGATCCCTGGAACACCCCGGTCTTCCAGATTATGAGCAAGCCCGTCATCAGCATCAACCCAAGCCTCCGGATCAAGTACGCGCTGCGCATGATGAAGCGCACCAATGTCCGCCGCCTTACCGTAATGGACAGCAACAAGGTGGTTGGCGTGCTCAATATGACCGATGTGCTTCATGCCGTTGAAGAGCTTCCCGCCCATGACGACCATGTCGCCCTGTAACAGGGGGGACTCCCTTCATCCTATACCGGGGGCTCCGCTGCAGCCGCGCCCTCTTATTTAAATCAGTGCGCCTGCGCTGCAGGCCCTTAAATGAGACTTGAGCGAATGAAACCATTTGATATCATTATTGTCGGTGGAGGAGGGGGCGGTCTTTACGCAGCCATGGAGGCGATGAAAACCAATCCGTCACTGAAGATCGCCGTTCTTTCAAAAGTATATCCCAACCGTTCGCACACATCGGCCGCTCAGGGAGGCGCCAATGCCGCCCTCGCCAACAAGGCGAAGGACGACACCGTTGAAATGCACATTTTCGACACCATCAAGGGGAGCGACTATCTGGCTGATCAGGACGCTGTTGACATTCTCTGTTCCGAAGCGCCGAAAATCATCCGTGAGCTCGACAACATGGGAACCCCGTGGTCGCGCCTGGATGACAAAACCATTGCCCAGCGCCCATTCGGCGGTGCCGGCCGGCCCCGTTGCTGCTACTGCGCCGACAAGACAGGTCACACCATTCTCCAGACCCTTTACGAACAGTGCCTCAAGAACGGCGTTGTTTTTTTCAATGAGTACTTCGCACTGAACCTCTCGGTTTCGGGAAGCCGGATGAAGGGACTCATCGCCATGGATATCAAGACGGGCAAAATTGAGGGATTCTCAGCCAGAACTGTCATTTTTGCCACCGGCGGTTATGCCAAAATGTACTGGAACCGCTCAAGCAACGCTGCGGGCAACTCCGGCGACGGACAGGCCATTGCCTACCGTGCAGGCATTCCCCTAAAAGACATGGAGTTTGTCCAGTTCCACCCAACCGGTCTGCGCAAGAGCGGTCTTCTGGTGACGGAAGGAGCCAGGGGAGAGGGCGGTTATCTGGTCAACAGCCTTGGCGAGCGCTTCATGGCGCGATATGCACCTGAAAAAATGGAGCTTGGACCTCGCGACCTCGTCTCCCGTTCCGTTGAAACAGAAATTCTTGAAGGACGGGGCTTCGATAGCCCGGCTGGCAAATACATGCACCTGGACCTTACCCATCTGGGAGCCGACCTCATCAAGTCGCGCCTGCCGCAGATTCGCGAAATGTCTATGTACTTTGAGGGCGTCGACCCTATCGAAGAGCCGATTCCCATCCGCCCGACGGCCCACTACTCCATGGGTGGCATTGATACCGACAACTTCGGCCGCACTGTGATGGAGGGCGTTTATGCTGCAGGCGAATGTGCATGTGTTTCTGTACATGGCGCCAACCGCCTCGGCGGCAACTCGCTGCTCGACATTCTGGTGTTCGGGCGCATTGCTGGCCATACCGCAGCGGAAGAAGCCCGGAACTTTGAACCGGGGAACATCTCCGAAGAAGAGGTGCGGGAATCTGCCGAAGAAATCCGTGGCTACATGAAGCCGGGTGGACATTTTGAACGATACGGAGCGCTGCGTGAAGAGCTTGGCCAGACGCTTGGCAACAATGTTGGCATCTACCGCGAATCCTCGCTGCTGCAGAAAGGTATTTCGGATATTGAGGAGCTTCGGGAGAGGTTCAAGAAGGTCAGGGTGTTTGACACCAGTGATGTGTTCAATACCAACCTCCTGCAGGTTCTTGAGCTTCGCAACATGCTTGATCTGTCGGAAACCGTTGCCGCTGGGGCGTATGCCCGGGAAGAGAGCCGTGGCTCACATACCCGCACCGATTTCCCGAACCGTGATGACGCGAAGTGGCACAAGCATACCCTTGCAACTCTTGAGGGCGGAAAACTTGCGCTTGGCGAAAAAGCGGTGACAATGGGCCGCTATGAACTCCAGGAAAGAACTTATTAATTAATTCAGCTCATGACTGTAGCAGCAGACCAGCATATTGAAGGAAAGAGGGATGTGACCCTGCGGGTTTTCCGACTCAACCCTCAGGTGGACAGCAAGCCCTATTACGATGACTATACCATTCCTGTTGAACGCGGTATCACAGTGCTTCGTGCGCTGAACTACATTAAGGAGAATATTGACGCCTCCATCAGCTACCGCGTTTTCTGCCAGGCAGGTATCTGCGGATCCTGTGGCATGCGCATCAACGGCATATCCAAGCTTGCCTGCACCACGCAGGTGTGGGACGAACTGTCGAAATGCCGCGAAGAGGGGATCATCAAAATTGAGCCGCTTCGCAACATGCCTCTCATCAAGGATCTCATTGTTGATATGGATCCTCTTGTCGCCAAAATGAAACAGTACTCCAATTGGGTTGATTCCACCATGCCGGAAGCCGAGATGGGTAAAAAAGAGTTTCTTGTTTCCGAGGAGGAGTTTCACCGTTACGACAAGGCGACCGACTGCATCCTTTGCGCATCGTGCGTTTCCGAGTGCAGCATTCTGCGTGCGAACAAAGAATATGTTTCACCGGCGGTTCTTCTGAAGTCATACCGCATGAACGCCGACAGCCGTGACGGTATTCACGACATACGGCTTGCTGAACTGGTTCAGGACCACGGCGTGTGGGACTGCACCCATTGCTACCGATGCCAGGAAACCTGTGTGAAAAACATTCCCATTATGGATGCCATTCACGGTATTCGTGAAGATGCCATTGAGAGCCGCGGCATGAAAGACACTGCCGGTTCAAAGCATGCCGAGGCCTTCATGACGGATATCAGCAAGAAGGGCAAGCTTGTTGAGGCAACCCTGCCGTTCCGTACCAACGGTGTTGCCTGGACCGTCAAGAACCTTCTGCCGATGGCGGTGAAAATGATTCTGAAGCGCCGTACCCCCCCGCCCCCGCCGCTTGTCAAACCCTCAAAGGGCATCAAGCAGTTTCGTGCGGAGTTCAAGGAGATGTCGGAACATGTCAAACAGGACCACAAGACTCACAACAAATAATTGGGGGGAAGTACCGGATGAAGAGATATGCATATTACCTGAGTTGCATCAACGAGTCGATGACCAAAGAGCTTGACCGTTCGATATCGCTCTGGGAGAAAGATCTCGGGATTGAGTTGGTGCATCTCCACGAAAGCACATGCTGCGGTGGAAGTAACCTTGACTATGTCAGCCCGAAGCATTTTGCATTGGTCAACGCCAGAAACATTGCGCATGCTGAAAAAATGGGGCTAGACCTCGTTGTTTCCTGCAACACATGCCTAATGACCATACGCACTGCCAAAAAGAAGCTCGACGCTTCAGCGGAACTGCGGGCAGAGGTCAATGAAATTCTCAAAGCAGAAGGGCTTGAGTACCGGGGTACCTCAGAGGTGCGTCACCTGCTCTGGGTTCTTATTGAAGATGTGGGGCTTGAGACAATCAAGTCAAAAGTGAAGGTTCCGCTCAACAAGTACCGTATTGCGCCGTTCTATGGCTGCCATATCCTTCGACCCTCAACGGTTCTGGGAAAAGATGACCCGCTTGATCCAACTTCACTCGATCAGCTTGTAGTGGCTCTTGGCGGAAGCACCATACCCTATACGCACAAGAACCGATGCTGCGGTTTCCACACTCTCTTGGTGGCCGAAGAAGAGTCGCTCAGTGTTGCCGCCGAAGCTCTCGGTGAGGCAATTGACGAGAAAGCCGATTTCATTGTAACGCCGTGCCCTCTCTGCCATACTGTTCTTGACGGCTATCAGGCAAAAGCGCTCAAGCAGGCTGATATACATAGCTCCATTCCCGTGCTGCACCTTTCTGAAATGGTAGGACTCGCGCTTGGCTACACTGCCAAGGAGCTCGGCGTCAAGCGCCATATCGTTACCTGAAGGGGGGGCGAGTCGCTTTTAACAATGGTTAAAAAAGCGTACATTTTCGTGTTCATATTGCTCTAGGGGCAATCCAGTTTTGTTCAACATTCAAACTTTTGCACTCCATGCTCAAAAACGATCTCTTTCTCCGGGCATTAAAAAGACAGCCATGCTCCAGAACGCCTATCTGGGTCATGCGTCAGGCCGGTCGCTATCTTCCTGAATATCGCGCCATTCGCGAAAAAACCGACTTCCTGACACTCTGCAAAACCCCTGAGCTTGCTGCTGAGGTAACCATTCAGCCGGTTGAATTGATGGGTGTGGATGCCGCAATCATCTTTTCCGACATTCTCGTCATCAACGAGGCTATGGGCATGAATGTGGAGATTATTGAATCCAAAGGAATAAAACTCAGCCCCCCGATCCGTTCGCAGGTTGATATCGACCGCCTCAGCGTACCCGAAGTTCACGACAAACTTGGCTATGTGCTTGACGCCATCCGTCTGACCAAAAAAGAGCTTGACAACCGCGTTCCGCTCATCGGTTTCTCCGGTGCCGCATGGACCCTCTTCACCTACGCCGTGGAAGGCGGCGGTTCCAAGAATTACGCATTTGCCAAGAAAATGATGTTCCGTGAGCCCAAAATGGCCCACATGCTTCTCAGCAAGATTTCAAGCGTCATTTCCGACTATGTCTGTGCACAGGTTGAGGCCGGAGCCGATGCTATCCAGATTTTTGACTCATGGGCAAGCGCCCTCTCCGAGGACGACTACCGCGAGTTCGCCCTTCCCTACATCAAAGAGAATGTGCAGGCGCTGAAGACCAAATATCCCGATATTCCGGTTATTGTTTTCTCCAAAGACTGCAACACCATTCTTGATGAGATTGCCGCAATCGGCTGCGATGCTGTAGGACTCGGCTGGGGCATTGACATTGCCAAAGCCCGCACAATCCTCGGCGACCGCGTCTGCCTTCAGGGCAACATGGATCCGACGGTTCTCTACGGTACACCTGAGAAAATCAAGGCTGAGGCTGCCAAGATTCTCAAGCAGTTCGGACAGCATACCGCTAATTCAGGCCATGTGTTCAACCTCGGCCACGGTATTCTGCCCGATGTTGACCCTGCCAACCTGAAGCTGCTGGTTGAGTTCGTCAAGGAAGAGAGTGCCAAGTACCACTAAAGGGGCATCGTTTGACTGCTGATTTCAATAAAAAACTCCGCCGCTTCCAAGAGAAGGGTGGAGTTTTTATTTTAGAGCCATGAAAGAACAATCCACATTGAGGCAGCGGCTCCGGCATATCATTTTTGATTATGATACCCAGCCCGCAAAAACTTTTGACCTGGCGCTGATTGTTGCCATTTCCTGCAGCGTGCTCATTGTTATGCTGGACAGCGTAGGCGAGCTCCATGCCCTCTATGGCCCACTCTTTCTTCGGCTTGAGTGGTTTTTCACCTTCCTTTTCAGCATTGAGTACCTTCTGCGCATCTACACTGCAAAGAGTGCTCCCCGCTATATGCGCAGTTTTTTTGGCATCATTGATGTGCTTTCCATTTTCCCGACCTGGCTCAGCCTCTTTATTCCCGGTACCCAGTACCTTCTGGTGATCCGCTTTTTCAGGGTGCTTCGCATTTTCAGGCTGCTGAAGCTGATGCAGTATGTCAAAGAGGCAAACTTCGTGAGGGACTCCATTACGGCTTCCGCCCGCAAGATTTTTGTCTTTCTTTTTTTCGTGTTTGTGCTGGCGAGCATTGTTGGCGGTCTTATGTATATGATAGAGGGTGAGGAGAATGGATTTCGGAGCATTCCTGAGGGAATTTACTGGGCCATTGTTACGGTAACAACGGTGGGTTACGGCGACATTTCTCCCCAGACCCCCATCGGCAGGGTGCTGGCCGCTCTCTTGATGATAACTGGCTACAGCGTCATTGCCGTCCCTACAGGCATTGTCACTTCCGAAATGTCGGCCCTTCGCCGTGAGGGCAGAAAAAGCGCATACTGCCCCAACTGCCCCTCGGCCTCCCACCCTGAAGATTCCCGTTTCTGCCGCTTCTGCGGCACCGCGCTCCGGCCCCCGGAAGAGTAGGGTGGGGCTCTTTCCTTGCACGCAATCTTTTCACTATATTCTTCGAGTACATTTGGTTGGGCGGGGGAGGTGAGCGCCTGTAAACGACAAGACAGAAATTGGTAATGGAAAAAAAAACCGGGTGCGGTTGCCGGCTTGACGATAGGCCGCCTTATGAGGAGATGGTTCTTGATACCATGCTTTACAGCGCACGCCTCAAGGAGCGCGTTGCCCGTGAAAACAGCGCGGTGATTGTTGCCATGGCCAGGCTGATGGCTGAAACTTTTGACGGGGGAGGACGGGTGCTTTTTTGCGGGAACGGGGGCAGTGCAGCTGATGCGCAGCATCTTGCAACCGAACTGACTATCCGCTACCGCAGCAGCGTAGAGCGTCCTGCACTGGCGGCAATTGCCCTTTCAAGCGACAGCATGGCCCTTACTGCAGGAGCAAACGACCTTGGCTACGACGCCGTTTTTGCCCGCCTTGTTGAGGCTTATGGCCACAGCGGCGACCTCCTTGTGGGCATCAGCACAAGCGGCAACAGCCAGAGCGTACTGAACGCTTTTGATGCTGCCCGGGCCCGCGCAATGAACACTCTCGCCTTGCTTGGTGGTGAGGGCGGTGCCATGAAAGGCAAAGCAGATATTGAGATTATTGTGCCGCATTCCGGCTCGGCCGACCGGGTGCAGGAGTGCCATATTGCCATCGGCCATGTCATCATAGACCTTGTGGAGAGGATGCTCGGTTACTGCCCCCCCTCCCTATAATCATAAACATTCATTCCCAATGCAGATCAAACAGATTGAAGGAGACCTCGGTGCTCAGGATGCCCGTATAGCCCTTGTTGTGTCGCGTTTCAACGACTTCATCGGTCAGAAACTTGTTGAAGGAGCTCTTGACTGCATCCGCCGCCATGGTGGTTCGGAAGAGAACATTGCTATCTATCGCTGCCCCGGAGCATTTGAGCTGCCGATGGTAGCCAAGAAGGTTGCTCTTACCGGGAAGTATGACGCTGTTGTCACTCTTGGAGCAATTATCCGCGGCTCAACTCCCCATTTTGATGTGATTGCTGCTGAGGCTACCAAAGGAATTGCGCAGGCTGCGCTTGAAACCGGCATCCCCATCGCATTTGGCGTGCTGACCACAGAGAACATTGAGCAGGCTATTGAGCGCGCAGGAACCAAAGCAGGTAACAAAGGCTTCGACGCAGCACTGACCGCCATAGAGATGATCAACCTCTACCGCGCCATGTAGCATAGGGATCGTCTCTCTACATGTTTGCTTCTATTATGCTTCGTGTGGCCTCCATGAGGGATTCCACATCGGGGAAGTCGGAGGTGCGGAGGGGTTTTCCGATAATGATACGGACTTTTCCCTTATTGATGGCGAGGCTTTTTTTCGGGGTGATGAGGTGGCTGCCTACGATTGTGACGGGCAGAATCTCTGCGTCAGCTTTCTTGGCAACCAGAAAGGCTCCCCGTTTGAAGGGGAGGAGTTCGCCCGTTTCCGAGCGGGTTCCCTCTGGGAAGATGTGCACCGACCGTCCGCTTTTAATTACTTCTGCCGCTGCCAGCAGGCTTTTGAGTGCTTCCCGGTTTTGCCCCCGCTTTATCATAACATACCCGCCGCTTTTGAGCGCCCATCCCAGGAGCGGTATTTTCCCCAGCTCCTCTTTTGCTACGAACCGCAGATTGAGATTCATCCACCCTAAAAGAAGTGGTATGTCAGCCATGCCGGCATGGTTGCTTACCACCAGATAGCTTCCTCCAGGGCGGTAGTTCTCTTCGCCTTCCTTCGTTACTTCTATACCGAACACCCATGCGCTGAACCTGCCCCACAGAATGGCGATTTTATGGAAACGGTCGCCGGTACCATCAATTGCATTGAGTATGAGCCCTGCAATCAAACCAAGGAACATGATTGGAATGAGAATCAGGAAGAAAAGGAGGGTTCTTACATTCATGGTTCAGTTGTCAAGCCCATTGAGGAACAGTGAGAGTTCCTGGAAGTCAGGGTTTATGAGGGTTGCCTCTTTTTGGAGGCTGAGCAGGCAGCTGAGCCTCTCGGGAACCTCAACCTCCTCCTGAAGGGCTCCTGTAATTGCCTCAAGGAATTTTGCCGGGTGCGCAGTGGAGAGCACAACACCGGGGCTGCTGCTTCGGGTGCTTTCCCGGTACTTTTCAAGGGCGCGGCAACCAACTGCAGTATGGGGATCCATGAGATAACCAAACCGTTCTCTCGCCTTGCGGATTGTTTCTATTGTCTCCTCATCGGTGACGCTGATTCCTGTAATGTCGGCAGCCATGGCCTCACGGCTTTCACCGTAGAAATGGCGGAGTCGGGCGAAGTTGCTCGGGTTGCCTACATCCATGGCAGTTGACAGGGTTCTTTTCGTTGGGCGCGGCTCGTAGCGTCCTTCTTCAAGATAGCGGGTGACGCTGTCGTTTGCGTTGGAGGCGGCTATGAAGTGGCCAATAGGGAATCCCATCCTCTTTGCCAGCACGCCGGCCGTGAGGTTTCCGTAGTTGCCGCTTGGTACGGAGAAAACGGGGTTTTCAAGTCCGTGCGCCCTTTTCAGCTCAAGCGTTGCCCATGCGTAGTAGAACGACTGGGGGATGAGGCGGGCAATGTTGATGGAGTTTGCGGAGGTTAATGTGTGGCGCTTTCTGAGTTCAGGGTCAACGAATGCCTCTTTGACCAGCCTCTGGCAGTCGTCAAAGTCGCCCCGTACTTCAAGGGCATGCACATTGCCGCCGGCAGTTGTGAGCTGCTGCTCCTGAAGCCGGCTCACCTTGCCTGAAGGGTAAAGAATGACAACGCGGGTATTGGGAATTCCGTGAAAGCCCGATGCCACAGCGCTGCCGGTATCGCCAGAAGTTGCCACAAGCACGGTAATCAGGCGGTGGTCCTCGGCGGCGAACTGGCCTGTCAGGCGGCCGAGAAAGCGGGCGCCGTAATCCTTGAACGCCAAAGTTGGGCCATGGAAGAGCTCTTCAACAAAGGTTGACTCGTCAAGAGACACGATGGGAGTGGGAAAATCGTAACAGGCAGTAACCAGATCCTGCAGCACAATGGGGGAGATTTCCCCCCCGATGAATTTTTTTGCGATGGCCAGAGCAATATCGCTGAAACGGGCCCCTTCAAGAAGCGAAAGCTCGCCAGGTGAAAATGTCGGGATTTGGGAGGGAACATAGAGGCCGCCGTCAGGGGCCAGTCCCTCAAGGGTGGCCCGTTTTATGGAGACCGGCGTAGAAGATTTGCTGGTGCTGAAGTATATCATTGACAGGTAATAAGTTCAGATATTGGAGCGTTTCAGAGGATTCGAGCCCCTTCCCTGCATATCGGCGACACCCACATGTCCGATTTGAGGGGCTTTTTGGAGGCGAGAAAAGCCTGCTGCATGGCTTTGCCGACCGAGGTGGCCGTGTCGCGGGAGTCGGAAAAGGCGAAGATGGAGGGGCCGGAGCCGGCAATGCTGCAGCCAAGTGCGCCGGCCTGGAGCGCGGCCTCTTTGACATCTGCAAACCCGGGGATAAGCGGGGCCCGTTTTGGTTCGGCCACCACATCAACCAGCGAGCGGCCGACAAGGTCGTAATCGGAAGTGAGCAGTCCGGCAACCAGTGCTCCTACATTGCCCCATTGGCGCGTTGCGTCCTTCAGGGTGATGTCGGTCGGCAGTACTGAGCGGGCAAACGAGGTTCTCAGTTCAGTATGCGGGTGAACCAGCGAGCAGAAGAGCCTTTCGGGCGGAGGAATGACAATGAGGTCCAGCGGGTTGTAGCTTCTGATGAGAACGAAGTTGCCCAGAATTGCCGGAGCGGCATTGTCGGCATGGGCTGAGCCGCAAGCGACCCGTTCCCCTTCAATTGCGAAGTGTACCAGCTCCATTTTGGTGCAGGGCCGTCCCAGAAGTTCATTGGCTGCAGCAAGTGCGGCGGCGGCACTGGCGGCACTGCTTCCCATTCCGCTGCTGAGCGGCAGGTGTTTTTTTAGCTCAAGTGAAATATGCCCTGTGCAGTCCTGCTCCTTGTGGGTACGGATGTACTCAAGAAATTTCAGGACAACGAAGCTCGAAGTGTTTTTCCGGGGGTCGAGCGGCAGTTTGCCACCATCGCCCGAAATGGATGATATGGTGACGGGGCATCCCGTGTGTTTGCGCTCTGAACGGGTGAGGATGACCTCATCTCCCGGCTCTGTAATGGCAAAACCGAGTACATCAAAACCGCAGGCCACATTTCCGACGGTTGCTGAGGCGAATCCCCTGACTGTTTTCATACCGTATTCGAGAGATGCAGAATTCCTGCAGTTGCAAGCCCGCTAGGACTGTGGAAAAACTTAGCTGCCCAATTGAGAGAGAGTGCTTGAATAACTAAAAGCTTTTCGTTAAATTTGGCTTTTATTTTCGGAAAGGTAAGAGCCCCCGCCTGATTTCAAAGAAGGTAAGCAGAATCTTTCTCTTTTCTTAACATACCAAGCGGAATAACATATGTCTACAACAGTCAGGCCTGATGAAGTTTCATCCATACTTCGCAAGCAGCTTGCCGGCTTTGAGTCCGAAGCGGAAGTTTATGATGTGGGAACCGTGCTGCAGGTTGGTGACGGTATAGCCCGTGTGTACGGGTTGTTAAAAGCAGCTGCAGGCGAACTGCTGGAGTTCCCCCACAACATTATGGGTATGGCCCTGAACCTTGAAGAAGACAATGTTGGCGCTGTTATGTTCGGCGCTTCGAATGCCGTGAAAGAGGGCGATACTGTAAGACGGACAGGCATTCTTGCCTCTATTCCGGTTGGCGAGGCGATGCTCGGCAGGGTTATCGACCCTCTCGGCGAGCCCATTGACGGCAAGGGTTCCATTGAAACCAGCATCCGCCTTCCTCTTGAGCGCAGGGCTCCCGGTGTCATTTACCGCAAATCGGTACACGAACCGCTTCAGACCGGCCTCAAGGCAATTGACTCAATGATTCCGATTGGCCGTGGTCAGCGTGAGCTCATCATCGGTGACCGCCAGACAGGCAAAACCGCTGTTGCGCTCGACACAATCATCAACCAGAAAGGCAAAGGGGTATACTGTATCTATGTTGCCATTGGCCTGAAAGGCTCAACTGTCGCTCAGGTGGTCGACACCCTTGAGAAGCACGGTGCAATGGAGTACACCACAGTCATTTCTGCAACCGCTTCCGATCCTGCGCCGCTGCAGTTCATTGCTCCGTTTTCAGGTGCCGCCCTTGGAGAATATTTCCGTGATACCGGCCGTCACGCGCTGGTCATTTATGACGATCTTTCTAAACAGGCTGTAGCCTACCGTCAGCTCTCTCTCCTGCTCCGCCGTCCGCCGGGACGCGAAGCCTACCCTGGCGATGTGTTCTTCCTACATTCCCGTCTGCTTGAAAGAGCCGCAAAGATCACGGACGACATTGAAGTCGCCAAAAAAATGAACGATCTTCCCGAGGATCTCAAGCCTATGGTCAAGGCCGGCGGAAGCCTCACGGCGCTCCCGATCATTGAGACTCAGGCGGGCGATGTGTCGGCATATATTCCGACCAATGTGATTTCCATCACCGATGGTCAGATTTTTCTTGAGTCGAACCTTTTCAACAGCGGCCAGCGTCCTGCAATCAATGTCGGCATTTCGGTATCGCGTGTTGGCGGTGCGGCTCAGATCAAGGCAATGAAAAAAGTTGCCGGTACCCTGCGTCTCGATCTTGCGCAGTTCCGTGAGCTTGAAGCCTTCTCCAAATTTGGTTCCGATCTCGACAAAACCACCAAGGCGCAGCTTGACCGCGGTGCCCGCCTGGTTGAAATCCTCAAACAGGGCCAGTACATTCCGATGCCTGTTGAAAAGCAGGTTGCCATCATCTTCCTTGGTACTCAGGGTCTTCTTGACGCTGTTGCCGTTGACCACATCAGGAAGTTTGAAGCGGAGTTCCTTGCCATGCTTGAATTGAAGCATCCTGAAATCCTGAAATCCATTGTGGAGAAGGGATCGCTCGAGCCGGATACGGTAAACGGACTGAAAGAGGCCGCGGCCAAATTCATTCCCACCTTCAATGAGAAGGTAAAGGCCTGATTTTTCGGGTGCAGGGGTATTTACGATAATTCATTAACGACCCGTACTACATGCCTACATTAAAGGATATACGAGTTCGAATCAAGGGTGTGACTTCCACGCAGCAGGTGACCAAGGCCATGAAAATGGTTGCCGCTGCCAAGCTGAGGCGGGCACAGGAGAGGGCAATCATGGCCCGCCCCTATGCCGCAAAGCTCAGCGAAATGCTCGGATCGCTTTCTTCAAAGGTTGATACTTCAGAAAATCCAATGCTTTCCGGGCGCTCTGGGGTCCGTGGTGCACTGGTGATTCTGATTACCTCTGACAGGGGGCTTTGCGGTGGCTTCAACACCAACATCATCAAGGTTGCCCAGAAAGCAATCAATGAAGAGTACGGTGAATTGAATGCCGCGGGCAAGCTCAGCATGATTTGCGCAGGAACCCGTGGTTTCGACTTTTTCCGCAAACGCGGATACAGCATCCTGAAAGGGTATCCTTCTGTATTCCAGAACCTTGATTTTTCCACCGCCCAGGAGATTGCTGAAACAGCATCGTCCATGTACCTCAAGGGTGAGGTAGATCGAGTCATTGTGGTTTACAACGAGTTCAAGTCGGTGCTTGCGCCGGTGCTGAAAGCTGAAGTGCTTCTTCCCATCAGCAGTGAAGGGGCAGAGGGTGAGGCTGGAGGCGACTATATTTATGAGCCCTCACCTGCCGCCATCATAAGCGAGCTGGTACCGAAGCATCTCAACACCCAGGTGTGGAGAATGATGCTGGAGTCCAATGCCGCTGAGCAGGCTGCAAGGATGACTGCCATGGATTCGGCTACCGAAAACGCAAAGGAGCTTCTCCGGAATCTTAACATCAGCTATAACCGCGCAAGGCAGGCGGCTATTACAAAAGAGCTGAGTGAAATTGTGGGTGGGGCGGACGCACTGCAGAACTGAGCCCTCTTCACTTCCGACTCTTGTTTACTGAAAGCGCTCGTTACAGGGCGCTTTTTTTTGGTGTTGGCCGTTCTGTGTCGCCAAATGGGGAAGTGCAGGCTAAGAGAGATTTGTTTTTTAGGCTTAAATGGCTGAACTTCTTTTTTCAATTTTTTAGAGGGGCAAAGCCCCTTGCAACAAAGGTATTGAGGGAGCATGAAAATATATAAGTTCGGGGGGGCCTCACTCTGTTCGGCCGACCGGATCAGGAAGGTGTCGGAGAGTATTGCCGATGCACTGAAGCATGAGAGGATTGTTGTTGTTGTGTCGGCCCTGAAAGGGGTGACGGACCGTCTGCTTGACACCGCTAACAGGGCAAGCAGCGGGGACGCAGGGTACCGTGCGCTCGCCGCTGAGCTTGAAAAGCTTCATCTCGGTATTATTGATGAACTGTTTTCTTCGAATCCTCCCCGTGAGCTTTCGGAGGAGGCACAGAGTGAACTTGACGAGCTTCACGACATTCTTCATGGTATTTTTCTGCTCCGCGAACTCTCCGACAGGAGTTCAGCAATGGTGCAGAGCTTCGGCGAGCGACTCTCGGCGCTGATTGTTTCCGCATGGCTGAACCGCTCTGGCATTTCCGCTGCGAGGGTTGATGGCCGCGAACTGATTGTGACTGAAGCCGCCTCCCTTGAGGCTAGGGTTGATTTGGCTTTGAGTAAGGAGAAAATTATGGCCCGTCTCTCGCCCGAAGGCGAACTTCCTGTGGTAACGGGATATATAGCGGCCTCTCCCGATGGCCTCCTGACAACCCTTGGCCGTGGCGGTTCCGACTATACAGCAACCATTCTTGCAGCTGCGCTTGAAGCCAGCGAGGTTTGGATATGGACCGATGTCGACGGATTTTTCAGCGCCGACCCCAAGCGGGTTCCTGATGCCTGCGTGCTTCCCTACATAAGCTACACGGAGGCGATGGAGCTCTCCCATGCCGGAGCCAGAATTCTTCACCCGCTTGCGGTGCAGCCCGCCATGAAGGCCAAGATACCCATTGTCATCAAGAACGCGTTCAACCCCTCAGCTCCCGGAACACGGGTAGAGGGTGAGGTGAAGGGCGACGCAACCCGCCGTCGGCAGGTTACCGGTCTAACTTCCATCAACAAGGTGGCGCTCCTGAGTCTTTCTGGCAGTGGCATGGTTGGGGTTCCAGGCATTGCTTCGCGTCTCTTCACCTGCCTGGCACGGCACCGGATCAACATTATTTTTATTTCCCAAGCCTCCAGTGAGCAGTCCATCAGCCTTGCCATCAGCCCGGCGCAGGCAGCAGGGGCACGCTCCGTTCTTGAAGAGGAGTTCCATTCGGAAATAGCCGCCCGACAGATAGACTCCATTGCTGTCCGCAGGAATCTCTGCATGATTGCCGTCGTGGGAAACAATATGTCGGGGCACCCCGGCGTTTCGGCCAAACTGTTCGAAACACTTGGTAAAAACGGAATCAATGTTATCGCCGTTGCCCAGGGGGCCAACGAGATGAACATTTCCACCGTTGTTGAAAGCCACAATGAAGACAAAGCACTCAACTGCATTCACGAGTCGTTTTTCCTCTCGCGCCGCAAGGTTCATCTTTTTCTGGCCGGTACCGGCACCATTGCCAAAAGCCTGATAGGCCAGATAGGTGCACACCGGAGGACTCTCTCTGAGGAGCTGAACCTTGATCTTGTGGTGGCCGGCATGGCCAATACCAGGAGCATCGCCTACGCCGAAGGGGGGATTGACCTTGAAGGGTGGCAGGATGCGCTTCGTTCCCGTGAAGGCTTTGAGGGAATTGGGGGGTATTTGGACTTCATCAGAGAGAAGAACCTTCACAACACCATTTTTGTTGACTGCACTGCGTCGGCGGATGTGGCTGCTCTTTATCCCGAGTTGCTCCATTCGAATATTTCCGTTGCCACAGCCAACAAGCTCGGCATGGCCGGCCCGTGGCCGCTCTATTCCTCAATCAGGGAGGCCGAGCGGCAAAGCACGGCGCGTTTCCTTTACGAGACCAATGTGGGAGCCGGACTCCCCATCATCAATACCCTGAACGACTTGAAAAACAGCGGTGATCGGATTCGCTGCATCGAGGGGGTCCTTTCGGGTACCCTCAGTTTCATTTTTAACGAACTTCGCGGCGGAGGGCGGTTCAGCGAAATTGTGCGGCGTGCGAAAGAGGCCGGGTTTACGGAGCCTGATCCTCGCGACGACCTGTCGGGCGCTGATTTTGCCCGGAAGTTTCTGATTCTTGGACGGGAGCTCGGCTACGAGCTTGAATACAGTGATGTGGTGTGTGAAAGCCTTGTTCCTGAAGCGCTTCGGGGAGAGATGCCTACTGAAGAGTTTCTTGAGCGCCTCGGAGAGGTTGATGGAGGGTACGCAGAAGCAATGGAAAAGGCTGCTCTGGAGGGAATGACCATCTCCTATACCGGCGAAATCCGTGACGGAAAGGCCACAATCGGCGTCAGGCAGGTTCCTCTCTCAAGTCCGCTCGCAGGGCTCAACGGCTCGGAAAATATGGTTGTGTTCACAACCGATCGCTACTTCGATACTCCGCTTGTGGTGAAAGGGCCCGGTGCCGGAGGAGAGGTGACCGCCGGGGGCGTTTTTGCCGACATCCTTCGCCTTGCCGGCTATCTTGTTTAGCGGGAGCACGGGCAACATGATGCAGGCTGAAATTGTTTCCATAGGCGACGAGCTGCTCAAGGGGCTTCGCGTCAATACCAATGCAGCGGAAATGTCTGCGATGCTGTCGCTTGAGGGCGTTCCTGTCAGAAGGATTACGGCCTGTTCCGACCTTGAGGACGAAATGCAGGAGGTGCTGGCCGAAGCGCTCGGCCGGAGCGAACTGGTTCTGGTGACCGGGGGGCTGGGCCCAACGCGCGATGACCGCACCCGCAATGCCCTGCAGCAGCTTCTCGGCCGGGGGTTGAGGCTTGATGGCGCATCTCTTCGTGAGGTCGAGTTGAGAGTTGCTTCCAGAGGTCGGGAGATGACGGAGCTGATGCAGAGTCAGGCAATGGTGCTTGAGGGGTCGGAGGCCATGCCTAACACTAAAGGGACGGCAGCCGGCATGATCATTAACTGCGGCCCCCGCTTCACTGGCCGTCATCTGGTGCTTATGCCCGGTGTTCCTGTAGAGATGCAGGCGATGATGGAACGCTTCGTTCTGCCCTGGGTCAGGGCCCGGTCGGGCGCCACAATTATCCATACCCCTGTCAAGACAATTGGTATCGGCGAATCAACGCTTGCAGAGATGATAGTCTCTGTGGAGGACTCCCTTCCTGAAGGGACTACCGTTGCCTACCTTCCCCATGGCGCCGGGGTGGATGTGATAGTCAGTACTTTTGCTGACGCCAGGGAGAAGGCTGAAGAGGACAACCTTGCCGTTGCCGGGGCCATCAGCCATCTTGCAGAGGGTTTTGTTTATGCCGTCGGGAAAGAGAGCCTTGAGGAGACCATTATTGCCATGCTCCGTAGGCGGGGGGCAACGCTTGCCGTTGCCGAGTCTTGCACGGGCGGATTGGTAGCAAGCCGAATCACCGATGTGGCGGGTTCTTCGGAAGTTTTTACCGGCGGATTCATTGTCTACAGCAACGCCGCCAAAGAGGAGCAGCTCGGCGTCAGCCGCAATCTGCTTGATGCATTCGGGGCCGTCAGCCAGGAGGCTGCCCGGGCCATGGCCATGGGTTGCCTGCAGCGGAGCGGTGCGGGTGTGGCCCTTGCCACTACCGGCATAGCCGGGCCCGGAGGCGCAACCCCCGACAAGCCTGTTGGCATGCTTGCTCTTGGGCTTGCGCGTCGCACTCCGGGGTCCGAAGGGCCGCATGTTGAGTCAACCCTTCTTTTCATGCATGGCGACAGACTTCAGAACAAGCTCCGTTTCAGCCAGGCAGCGCTCAGGATGCTCTGGGAGTCGCTTCGGTTGTCGGGCTCTTCGCCAGAGTAAAAAATATGGCGGATTTCTTCGGAGAAAAGGGCAGGTTATTAATACTATGTGCCCATAAGTTGGAAAGCGATTGTTTTATTCAGGAGAGAGAAGAATGGCAGGTATTGCCCGGCTGCCCGAAAGTGTAGCCAATAAAATTTCCGCCGGTGAGGTGGTTCAGCGGCCGGTTTCGGTTGTAAAGGAATTGCTGGAAAACGCAATTGACGCCGGTGCCGACCGTATAAGCGTCAGCATAAGCGATGCGGGCAAAGAGCTTGTCCGGATTGTTGATAATGGCCGGGGGATGGACCGAGCCGATGCGTTGCTTTCTGTAGAGCGGTTTGCGACCAGTAAAATCAGGGAGGTTGAAGACCTTGACGCTCTGGCTACCCTCGGTTTCAGGGGGGAGGCACTGGCCAGCATTTCATCGGTATCGCATTTTGAACTCAGAACAGCAGTTGAGGGAAGCCCTCTTGCCCTCAATTTCCGCTATGAAGGCGGTGTGCTTCTTGAAGAGTCCCAGGTGCAGGGGGAACGGGGAACTGCCATCAGCGTCCGCAACCTTTTTTACAATGTTCCCGCCCGCCGCAAATTCCTTAAATCGAACGCCACAGAGTACGGCCATATTTATGAACTCGTCCGTTCACTTGTTCTTGCCTGCCCTGATATTTCATGGCAGATGGTCAATGACGGTGAAGAGCTCTTCAACTTCAGGACTCCGGACCTCAGCGAACGGCTCGATTTCTTTTACGGAACAGGCTTTGCCGAGAGTCTTGTTCCCGTTACGGAGGAGAACGACTTCGTCTCCATTCGGGGATTCATAGGCCGACCCGCACTGCAGAAACGCCGCCGTCTCGACCAGTACTTTTTCATCAACCGTCGCCTTATCCAGAATAGGATGCTTCAGCAGGCGCTCCAGCAGGCATACGGCGAACTGCTCGTTGAACGCCAGGCCCCCTTTGCGCTGCTTTTTCTTGAGATGGACCCCTCCCGCCTTGATGTGAATGTACACCCGGCAAAGCTGGAAGTCCGCTTTGAGGATGAACGAAGCGTCCGCTCCATGTTCTACCCGGTTATCAAGCGGGCGGTGCGTTCGTACGACTTTTCTCCCGACCTTCAGCCGGGCGCTGTGCCACTTTCCCCCGACGAGCCCTTTGCCCCCCGCTCCATTGCATTTCAGGGTGTGCCGGAGCCGGCGGTGACCAAGGAAGAACTCTACAGCAACTACCGTGAAGGGGCTTTCAGCTCCCGGCGGCTCCCGCAGGAACTTCCTTCCGGCTTTCAGGAACAGCTGTTTTCTCCGCCGGAACCTCTGCCAGGCCTTGAGGGTGTGGCTCCGTTGCAGGGTTCAGGCGTGAATGAGGATGTTGTTCTTGCTGTGGGAGCCGAGACCGATGTGAAAATCTGGCAGCTGCATAACAAATACCTGATCTGCCAGATCAAGACCGGTCTGATGATAATTGATCAGCATGTAGCCCACGAGCGCGTGCTCTATGAACGGGCTGTTGAGGTGATGGAAACCAGTGTTCCCAATTCCCAGCAGCTGCTTTTCCCCCAGAAGGTTGAGTTCCCGCCATGGGACTGGGAGATTTTTGAAGAGATTCGGGGCGATCTCTACCGCCTCGGCTTCAACCTCAGCATGTTTGGAAACCGAACGGTGATGATTGAGGGGGTTCCGCAGGATGTACGGCCCGGAAGCGAAGTGACCATTCTGCAGGACATGATTGCCGAATACAGGGAGAACGCCTCAAAGCTCAAGCTGGAAAAGCGCGATAATCTGGCAAAATCATACTCATGCCGCAATGCAATTATGACTGGTCAGAAGCTCTCGCTCCAGGAAATGCGTTCGCTGATAGACAGCCTGTTTGCCACCCGCGACCCCTACTGCTGCCCGCATGGCCGTCCGGTTATCATCAAAATGACGCTCAACCAGCTCGACCATATGTTCGGCCGCAGGTAGCCCGCGTGAGGCTTGTTTCTTTGGGGCAAAGGTGCTAAATTCACCCCCTTATGATTACGCCCTTGTAGCTCAGTGGATAGAGCAACAGTTTCCTAAACTGTGGGCCGGCAGTTCGAGTCTGCCCAAGGGCACTATGGAAGATTATGAGCCCGGACAGAGTTCCGGGCTCTTTCTGTTGTATCCTGTGAAGGAGTGCTTACTGGCAATCCCCGTTCCCCTGCTGCTTTTTGCTTTTTCCTGTTCCCTGTCCTGTTCCTCCCCACGGCTGATCCCATACCCATCCGGCAACAGCCTTCAGATCTTCCTCGCTGAGGCCAGCCATCGGCGGCATGAGGCCGAATCGTTCTATGGCGCCAGCCGGCATTATGGATTTTTCTTTGGAGGGAGTTTTGAGGAAGTTCACCATATAGTCCACGCCCTCAGCTTTTGAGGTGAACTTTCGGTGATACTGTCCGGCTATCGGCCCAATCGGGGGGGCGGTTTTCGGGGGCGGGTTGAAGGTGTGGCAGACGCTGCAGTTTCTTGTGAATACCGCACTGCCTTCCGTGCTGGCAGCCTCGGCGTTCTGCAGAACAGGGAGAGCAAGCACTCCCGCAATGACGAACATATGAAGGTGTTTCATGGCTGAAGGTTCCTCCGTTTTGGTGATTTTTGTCATACATTTCTTTTCCTGCCCTCTGTAGGGCAGCAGTTGCAAGGGGCTCCAAAAAAAATGTACCGTAAAAAACCGATTCGCCAATGAAGTTCATCCGAAATAGTGCTGCCCTTGTCATTCTTGTCTTTATTCTCGACATTCTCCGCTACTTCGTTTTTCCTGATGTTTCGGCCCTTGAAAGCCTCAATCCAGAAAGGACCGCCTTCATGGAGTACCGCCAGAAAGCCTGGAAGAGTGCCGGATGGCCCGACAGGCAAGTGAGCCACAAGTGGGTGCCGCTGAGAAAAATTTCCGGCAACCTTCAAAAAGCCGTACTGATTGCTGAAGACGACAAGTTCTGGCAGCATGAGGGCTTTGACTATGAGGCTATGGAGCGGGCGCTTGAAAAAAACCTGAAGGAGCGGAAAGTTGTGATGGGCGGAAGCACCATCAGCCAGCAGCTCGCAAAAAACCTCTGGCTCTCCCCTTCAAAAAATCCGGTACGGAAAATTAAAGAGGCAATTCTGACATGGCGCATTGAGCGCACGCTCACAAAACGGCGGATTCTTGAAATCTATCTCAATGTGGCGGAGTGGGGCGACGGCATTTTTGGTATTGAGGCCGCGGCTCGCCACTACTACGGTATCAGTGCCGGGCAGCTCAGCGCCGTGCAGTCTTCCCGACTTGCAGCAGTTCTGCCCAACCCGATTCGCTGGTCGCCCACTGGCAACACCCGTTATGTCCGCAACCGGTCGGCCATAATTTATAAGGTTATGGTTCGTCGCGGTGTTGTGGTGCCCCGTTACAGAGAAATAACGGGGGAGGAGCCAGTTGTGGAGCCCTTTGATACACTGAACCGGGGGGTGCCCCAGTTCCTGATTGATCAAGCACTCTGGCCTGAGCGATAAACGAGAAACGCCGCAAAAATGCGGCGTTTCTCGTTTATTTTGTGTTGGCTCAACCCCTTGCTCTATTCAGAATAAAGCTCAAAAAGGGTTTTGTCTACACCGCATACGGGGCATACCCAATCATCAGGAATATCCGCAAAGGCGGTGCCTGGAGCAACTCCACTATCGGGATCGCCGACTTCGGGATCATACACATAACCGCACGGTACACAGACCCATTTTTCCATAATCATATTCTCCGTTTAGAAGTTTGTATTGAGAAATTGAGCAGGTCTGAGTTGACCGCTACATTGAAGATAAATATAAATCAGGCGCAATAAGTTCACAAATCACGAATGCCGCTTTCCGGCTACCGCCCCCCCCTTATCCAACCCTCACCGTTCCCTGATAAATGACATGGGCCGGCCCGGTAAGAAAGACCTCTTTCATGTTTTCGCTGAAGCGCACTTCAAGCGTGTTGCCGCTTCGAACCCGTACCCGTATTGTGGTAGCGGGAATCATGCCGAGGCGGTGGCTCATGAGGGCTGCCGCAACAGCGCCCGTGCCGCAGGCAAGAGTTTCATCCTCAACTCCCCGCTCAAAGGTTCGGAGGCTGAGGCTGTCGGGAGAGGTGATTTCAATGAAGTTGACATTGGTCCCCCCCTGGAAAAGATCAGTCATATGCCGCACTTTGCGCCCCCGCCCGACCACATCAACACCCTCAAGTCCGGCTGAATAAAAAATGGCGTGCGGGGAGCCAGTGTCCACAAAATGACAGATCCCTTCCTCCGTTTCAATGTTGTTGCGGAACCCTCTGGGCTCGAGCATCTGGAGGCGAACGGTTTCGGGTGCGGTAATCCATGCCCGGTAGGGATTGCCCCCTGCTTCGAACCTGCAGCCGCCGTCTTGCTCAAAGGGGACGCCGACAGCGTGGGCAAACCAGACAGCCGCCCGCCCGCCGTTTCCGCACATACTGCCCTCAAGCCCATCGGCATTGTGGTACTTCATCAGGAAATCGGCAGACAGAGAGGGTTCAATGAGAATCAGTCCGTCTGCTCCTATACCGGTCCTTCTCCGGCACAATGCGGCTATTTCGGATTGGTCGAGAAAGAGGGAGCGGTCGCGGTTGTCAATAATCACAAAGTCATTGCCTGCTCCCGACAGCTTGCTGAATGAAATCTCCCTTGTCATAAAATATTTTTCCTTCTGTTTGCTGTCATGTTTCTTCAATTTGGGTCTCTTTCCAGCGCCTCGCTTCGCTATTCCACACATGAAACAGGGGCTTTCGTGCTTTATAATAAAACAATAGCCCGGCAATGGCGGAGCAAAAAGATTTATTATTTAACTTTTTTTCTTATTTTATTCCCTACTGCGCCTGTGAAAGGTGAGTTCAACCTTTGGCTGCAATTGTTACTGTATGGTGCCCGCAAGCTGGTGGGGCAAGACGGAGAAGTCTCATTGCTTTTTTGATTTTTTTGGCGCTATGCGCCGGTGAAAGGCAGGCAGGGCGGAACGGGTTTCTTTTTTTGGTTTCTTCAACCTGAAATATGTTCAAACAAAGGAGAGAAATACAATGGCTGAACAAGTGAATCCGGCCGGAGCCGAGCCAAAAGCGAAGGTTTCGCCTCCCAAGGGGAATACTCCTGCTCCCAAAGGCAGCGGCGCTTCCGGAGCGCCCTCCGTCATCAAGGAGCAGGATGCTGCCAAAATGAGGCGGTTCCTTTTCCAGCGCACGGAGACCCGAACCACCAAGTGGTATCAGATTTTTGATACCGACAAGATTGACGACGAACAGGTCGTTGGTGGTCATCTGGCTCTTCTTGGGGTTCTGGGCTTTCTCATGGCCATTTATTACATCTCCGGAATCCAGGTCTTTCCTGCCTTTCTTGGCGGTGGCCCCGGCTTCCATGACAACTGGTTCTACCTGACAATAAAGCCCAGGATGGTATCGCTCGGCATTGATACCTACAGCACCAACACCGCAGACCTTCAGCAGGCAGCCACTAATCTTCTCGGCTGGGCTGCATTTCACTTCCTTTCAGGCTCCATTCTTCTCTTTGGTGGATGGCGTCACTGGACCCACAACCTGACCAACCCATTTACGGGCCGCGCAGGCAACTTCCGCGACTTCCGTTTCCTTGGTAAGTTCGGAGATGCTGTGTTCAATGGCACCAGTGCCAAAACCTACAAAGACGCTCTTGGACCTCACGCAGTTTACATGTCGTTGCTGTTCCTTGGTTGGGGTATGTTGATGTGGTTTGTACTCGGTTATGCTCCGGTTCCTGATTTCCAGAGCGTCCATTCAGAGACCTTCATGTCTTTTGTGTGGTTTGCAGTCTTCTTTGCTCTTGGAATCTATTGGTGGAACCATCCTCCGAATGCGGCAATTCACCTCAATGACGATATGAAGGCGGCGTTCTCGGTCCACCTTACAGCCATCGGCTACATCAATATTGCCATCGGTGTTATTGCTTTTGTTGCTTTCCAGCAGCCCTCTTTTGCTCCGTTCTATCAGGAACTTGACAAGCTTGTTTTCTACCTCTATGGCGAGCCCTTCAACCGGGTCAGCTATGACTTTGTTCAGGAGGGAGGCAGAATCGTCTCCGGAAGCAAAGAATTCTCTGAGTTTGCTCCTTTTGCTATTCTTCCGAAGAACGGCCAGTCGTTCGGCATGTCGAGGGTTGTCATTAACCTGATCGCCTTCAACCACATCATCTGTGGTGTGCTCTATGTCTTCGCCGGTGTCTACCATGGCGGACAGTATCTCCTTAAAATCCAGCTCAACGGCCTCTACAACCAGATCAAATCCATCTGGATCACCAAGGGCCGCGACCAGGAAGTTCAGGTCAAGATTCTCGGAACAGTAATGGCGCTCTGTTTTGCCACTATGCTTTCCGTGTATGCTGTTATCGTATGGAATACCATCTGCGAGCTGAATATTTTCGGCACCAACATCATGATGTCGTTCTACTGGTTGAAGCCTCTGCCGATGTTCCAGTGGATGTTCGCTGACCCGAGCATTAATGACTGGGTTATGGTACATGTTATCGTAGCCGGTTCGCTCTTCTCGCTTATTGCGCTTGTGCGTATTGCATTCTTCGCTCATACCTCGCCTCTCTGGGATGATCTTGGGCTCAAAAAGAACTCGTACTCGTTCCCTTGCCTTGGTCCTGTGTATGGCGGAACCTGCGGCGTTTCCATCCAGGATCAGCTTTGGTTTGCAATGCTCTGGGGAGTGAAAGGCCTTTCAGCAGTCTGCTGGTATATTGATGGTGCATGGATTGCATCAATGATGTATGGTGTTCCGGCTGCCGATGCCAAAGCGTGGGATTCAGTGGCTGGCCTTGCGCACCACTACACCTCGGGTATTTTCTATTACTTCTGGACAGAGACCGTGACGATTTTCTCAAGCTCGCACCTCTCCACAATTCTGATGATAGGTCACCTTATATGGTTTATCAGCTTTGCGGTATGGTTCGAAGATCGTGGATCCCGTCTTGAAGGAGCTGATATCCAGACTCGTACCATTCGCTGGCTGGGTAAGAAATTCCTCAACAGAGATGTACAGTTCCGTTTCCCGGTTCTAACCATCTCCGACTCAAAGCTTGCAGGTACATTCCTGTACTTTGGAGGAACATTCATGCTGGTATTCCTCTTTCTCGCCAACGGATTCTACCAGACTGATTCGCCCCTGCCGCCGACTGTAAGTGACGCTGCTGTCAGTGGACAGGTACTGTTGACGCAGGTTGTCGACTATCTGATGAAACTGATTGCCTGAGATGCATGACCCTGTTGGAGCGGCAGTGCCGCTCCAACAGGAATGCCCCGCTTAAGTGAACAACAGACGATTTTTATGCAAATCAAGAGGAGGGTTTTCTGATGGCCGATCCTGTAAAACAGACGGAAACACCAAAGCCGCCTGCAGTAAAGCCGGCACCAAAGGCTGCAGAGCCTAAGGCAGTTGCCGCTAAGCCTGCCGGTCCCGGAGAGGCCGCACCGAAAGCCGCTGCTCCGAAAGCTGTTGCCCCTAAAGTACCCGCACCAAAACAGACGGGCAAAGCACGACTTGAGCCAATTAATGTGAATATGGGCCGTTGCGGAGTTGCTCAGGAGTCCGCCCTTCCTTACAAAAAACCAGCCGCCAAGGCGGCGCCAAAGCCGGCACCGGGTGCAAAACCACCCGCTGGAGCAAAACCTGCTCCAGGCGCTAAGCCTGTTCCTGGAGCGAAACCCGTTCCCGGTGCAAAACCAGCCGCTCCGGCAGCGAAAGTGGCTCCTGCAGCAGGGGCGCCAATAAAAAAAGCGGCACCACGCGCTAAAAAGCATTATTTTATTCTTGAGAACCTCTGTGTAGGTTGTGGTCTCTGCCTTGATAAATGTCCGCCAAAGGTCAACGCAATCGGCTACAAATTCTATGGAGATGTGCAGGAGGGCGGTTTCCGCTGCTACATTGATCAGGATGCATGCATTTCATGTTCGGCATGTTTCTCTGCAGATGAGTGCCCATCGGGCGCGTTGCTTGAAATTCTTCCTCAAGGCGAGACGCTCGACTTTACCTACACGCCTCCTGAAAGAATGGATTTCGACCTGCGTTTTCTCCACCGTTTCCACCGTGAGGTACGCTGAAGAGGGCGAAACGAACGCACTGTTATTTGTAAAAGCATTGTCCATAACGGGCAATGCTTTTTTTTTGCCTCCGCACCTTATCCACTGAGCCACCTATGAGTGAAATAATTTCGGCTGCGAGAGGCACAGAAGAGGCAAGCTCGCTTGTCATAATCCCTACTTACTGTGAGGCGCGGAACATAGGTCGCATGCTCGACACGCTCAACTCTCTCTACCATTGTGAGCTTGATGTTCTTGTGATTGACGACAGCTCCCCAGACGGAACCGCTGAAGTTGTGCGCGACCGGCAGCAGCACCAGGATTCCGTTACGCTTATGGAGCGCGAGGGAAAACTTGGACTCGGTACCGCCTACCGCGCGGGTTTCAGGTATGCGCTTCAGAAAGGGTACCGGTTCATTCTTGAAATGGATGCCGATTTTTCACACGATCCTGCCATGATAGCTGCACTTCTGAAAGAGGCTGAAACGGCCGATCTCGTTATAGGGTCACGATATGTGAACAATACGGTCAATGTGGTCAACTGGCCGCTCGGTCGCCTGATTCTTTCAAAAATGGCCAGCATCTATACCCGATTGGTTACCGGTTTACCTGTTTCCGACCCGACCGGAGGGTTCAAATGCTTCCGGCGCGAAACCCTTGAGGCCGTCGATCTTCGGCGTGTCAGTTCCCAAGGGTACTCGTTTCAGATTGAAATGAACTTCAGAGTTTGGAAAAAAGGGCTTACGATTCGTGAGATCCCGATCGTTTTTGTCGACCGTACTGTCGGTGAGTCTAAAATGACACGCCAGAATATTCGCGAGGCGGTCTGGATTGTATGGTGGCTGAAGCTGCGCTCCCTTTTGGGAGCGCTCTGAAGTCTTCAGCCCTCTTTTTCTGCAATCAACTGCCTCGCAACATCTGCAGGTACTTCCTCATAATGACTGAAGCAGTATGAGTATCGCGCCCGGCTCTGCGTCAGTCGCGTAAGTGCGTGATGGAAGTCGTGCATTGCGGCTTCGGGCATCTGGGCCTTCACAATCTGCATCCGCACATCCGCCTCCATACCGAGAATTTTTCCCCTTCGTGAGGAAATGTCGCCTACTATCTCGCCGGTATACTGTTCCGGCGCATGCACTTCTACAGTAACAAAGGGTTCAAGTAGCATCGGTTTTGCTTTCTCTATGGCCGCCCTGAAAGCAAGCCCGGCCGCTATTTTGAACGCAACTTCTGAGCTGTCGACAGGGTGGTGAGATCCATCATAAACTGCCGCTTTCAGGTCAACTACAGGATAGCCCGTGAGCGGTCCCGACACAACCGCTTCGCGCAGTCCCTTCTCAATGGCCGGTATATAGCGGGTTGGAACCACCCCGCCGACCACTTCGCTGGCAAACGCAAAGCCACTGTTGCGGGCTAAAGGCTCAAGCCGAAGCCATACATCGCCGTACTGACCCCGTCCTCCGGACTGTTTTTTGTGGCGTCCCTGTGCAGAGGCGGAGGTGCGGATGGTTTCGCGGTAGGGCATCCTTACAGGGGCCGTTTCAACCTTCACATTGAATTTCTCCTGCAGACGGCTGAGAATGATGTCGAGATGGGTTTCCCCCTGTGTTTTCAGAATGGTCTGGTTGAACTCCACCGAGTGGCCAATGCTGAAGCTGGGGTCCTCTTCATGGAGGTGGTGAAGCCCTGAAGAAATCTTCTCCTCGTCTCCCTGCGCCACAGGAACAATGGCCGTGGCAAGCACCGGCTCGGGAAAAACAATGGGGCTGATTCGGCAGTTCGTTCCTTTGTCGGCAAGGGTGTCATTGGTATGTGCGCCCTTCAGTTTTACCACCATTCCAATGTCGCCGGCCAGAAGGCTGTCGACAGGAAGCCGTTTCTCTCCAATCATGGTGAACACCTGTCCGGGTTTTTCCATCTGTCCAGAAGGAACATCCTGCAGCTCATGGCCGGATTCGAGATGGCCTGAATAGACCCGCAGGTAGGAGACCTCTCCCACTCTTGGTTCGCTCATTGTCTTAAAAATAAAGGCGACTGTCGGCCCCTTCGGGTCGGGCTCAAGCAGTTGTTCGCTCTCGCTCGACTGGCAGAGCGAGTGTTCGGGGCCTCGTTCTATCGGGGAAGGGAAAAGGTTCACAACGGCGTTCAGCAGCCGCTCTGTACCAATGAGATGGAGCGGGGAAGTGCAGAACACAGGGAAAAAAGTTCTCGATACCAGAGCTGTTTTAATGCCTGCGCGGAGTTCGTCTTCGGTGAGGGTCCCCTCTTCGAAAAAGTGCTCCATCAGCTCCTCATCAGTCTCGGCAACCGCTTCAACAAGCTGCTGATGGAGTGATTCGGCTCGTTTCAGGTAGAGGTCGGGGATGTCCGACACCGTCATGCTGCCGGGTTTGTCGGGGTTGAACTTAAGCTGTTTCATGAGGAGCACATCAATAAGGATGTGGTGTCCGGGGCCCTCTTCGGCCGGAAACTGTATCGGGGTGACCAGATGGCCGAAATGCTCCTGCAGCTCACCGATAGTGTCGCCGAATGCTGTGCGGTCGGCATCGAGTTTTGTAATGACAAAGGCTGTCGGTTTGTAGTACTCCTTCGTATAGTCCCAGATTGCGTCAGTCCCAACCTCAACTCCGGTTGAGGCGTTGACCGCCACAAGCACCGTGTCGGCTACGCGCATGGCCGACTTCACATCACCGTGGAAGTCGAGAAGGCCGGGGGTGTCGATAATGTTGATTTTGCAGCCCTTCCAGATGCCGTTGATAAGACTGCTGTTCAGGCTGTGTTTCCGTGCAATTTCATCTGTCGAGTAGTCGGAGAGTGTGTTGCCCTCCTCAATGCTTCCTGCCCGGGTGATGAGCCCCATGGTGAGGGCAAGCGACTCGGTGAGAATTGTTTTGCCGCATCCGGCATGGCCGGTGATGACGATGTTCCGTATCTCGGTGGGCTCTGCTGGCTGCATGGTGGGCTCCTTTTTATGGAATGGTGTGTAAAACTGTCCTAAATGAAAATTAACAAAAAAAAGAGCTTTTTGCTTCCATCCGGGGGGTGAATTGCATCGGAAAAAGGATATATTTTTGTTTTGAAAAACTGCCCTAGGAAACAATCAAATTACCAGGAAACATGCCTATAATTCGCAAGATCCATGCCCGTCAGATACTCGATTCACGAGGCAATCCGACTGTTGAAGTCGATGTCTACACTGAAAGCTCATTCGGCCGTGCTGCAGTGCCGAGCGGAGCTTCAACCGGAGTGCATGAGGCTGTGGAACTTCGCGATGGCGACACTTCCGTGTATTTGGGCAAGGGGGTTCTGAAGGCTGTGGAAAATGTGAATGCCATTATCGACGAAGGGCTGAAAGGGATGTTGGTAACGGAGCAGGAAGAGATTGACCGCATGCTGCTTGAGCTTGATGGTACCCCGAACAAATCGAAACTGGGCGCCAATGCGCTGCTTGGTGTTTCAATGGCATGCGCCAAGGCCGGTGCTGAATATTCCGGTATGTCGCTCTACCGGTACATTGGCGGCACCATGGCCAATACGCTTCCCGTACCCATGATGAATGTGATCAACGGCGGCGCACATGCCGACAATACCGTCGATTTCCAGGAATTCATGATTATGCCCATTGGCTTCAATGCCTACTCCGACGCCCTTCGCTGTGGTGCCGAAATTTTCCATGCTCTCAAGGCTCTTCTCAAAAGCCGCGGTCTCTCCACCGCTGTTGGTGACGAAGGCGGTTTTGCCCCTAACCTCACCTCCAACGAAGAGGCTATTGAGCTTGTTGTGGAGGCTATCGGCAAGGCAGGCTACAAAGCCGGTTCCCCTGCATCGAAAGGTGGTTTGGGTGACGGCCAGGTGATGATTGCTCTTGATCCGGCAAGCTCCGAGTTTTATGATGCCGACAAGAAAAAATATGTTTTCAAGAAGTCCGACAAGCGTGAGCTCTCTTCAGAGGAGATGGCCGCATACTGGGAGAAATGGTCGAACGACTACCCGATCATTTCCATTGAGGACGGCATGGCCGAGGATGACTGGGCTGGCTGGAAGATGCTGACCGACAAGATTGGCTCACGCGTTCAGCTTGTTGGTGATGACCTTTTCGTCACCAACAGTCTGCGTCTTGCCGAGGGAATTGAAAAGAAGGTTGGAAACTCCATCCTTGTGAAAGTCAACCAGATAGGGACCCTCACCGAAACCCTTGAGGCTATCGATCTTGCAAGACGCAACGGCTATACCGCCGTTATAAGCCACCGCAGCGGTGAAACCGAAGACAGCACCATCGCCCAGATTGCCGTAGCTACCAATGCCGGCCAGATCAAAACCGGCAGCATGTCGCGTAGCGACCGCATGGCAAAGTACAATGAACTTCTCCGCATTGAGGAAGAGCTTGGTGCTCAGGCCGTCTACCCGGCAGCAAAAGCATTCAGGGTCTAAAGACCGGGAGCGTTGGGAACCTTGAATGCCATCATCCAGAGGGTTTGGGAATATGTCCGCTCTAATCCGAAAAAGCTGATTGCGATTGTGGCTGTGGTGATTGTGGCTGCCGTGATGCTCTTTGACGATTATGGTTTGTGGCGGCGGGCATCAATGGAGGCGGAAAACCGCCGCCTTCTTGATGTTCAGGCGCAGGCAGAGCGGAGGATGGTGGAGAATGAGCTCCGCATTCGCAATGTCGGCAATCCCGACAGCGTTGAGAAAGCCGCTCGTGAGCGCTATAATTTTCGCCGCGAGGGGGAGAGGCTTTACATTATCAAAAAATAACGGATCCGCCTCAGTTGAGGCTGCCGGGGAAAACCAGCAAGGGATATGTACCAGTACCGCCGTCGCTTGACCCGTGAAGTTTTATTTGGCTCCATTTCGCTTGGGGGGTATCAGCCCATCAGGGTTGAGTCGATGACCAACACTCATACGGCTGATGTTGAGGCCACTGTGGCGCAGTGCCGCCGCCTCTCCTTGGCCGGGTGCGAAATCATACGGCTGACCGTTCCGACGGAAAAAGATGCTGATAGCCTTCGCCTTATCCGCGACCGGCTCCGCGGGGAAGGCATTAATACTCCGCTTGTTGCTGATATCCATTTTTCAGCCCGTGCCGCCATGAAGGCAGTGGAATTTGTTGAGAACATCCGCATCAACCCGGGCAACTATGCCTCCCGCTCAAAGAAATCGTCCGGTGAAGACTATACGGATGAGGAGTACCGCGACGAGCTGGAGCATGTGAGAAGCGAGTTTCTCCCCCTGGTTGAAAAAGCTCGCAAGCTCGGGGTTTCCATGCGCATTGGCACCAACCACGGCTCACTCTCCGACCGTATTGTCAGCCGCAGGGGGAACTCGCCCGATGGTATGGTGGAAGCAGCACTTGAGTTTGCCAGAATGGCTGAAGATGCGGGTTACCACGACATTCTCTTTTCCATGAAGTCCTCCAATGTGCGGGTAATGATTCAGGCGTACAGACTGCTTGTGGAGCGGGCCGACAGTGAGCTCCGCTACGCCTATCCGCTCCATCTCGGCGTGACCGAGGCTGGGGATGGTGATGAAGGGCGGGTCAAGTCGGCTATGGGAATCGGGGCACTTCTTGAAGACGGCTTGGGCGACACCATTCGGGTCTCCCTTACTGAAGACCCCGTCAACGAGGTTCCTGTCGGCTTCGCCATTGTCAAAAAATACAACGATTTTCATTTGGTAAAGGGCGAGCGGGCGCATCTTCCCCTCAAGCATCTGCTGGAAGGCGACCGGAAAGGAAAGAACGGGGGAAATGACGAGGGTCCCGCTCCGTTCACTCCCTTCAGTTATGCCCGCAGGCTCTCCACATCCGTGGAACTGGCAGGCATTCCGGTTGGCGGCGATGCACCTCCTCCGGTTGAAACTATGCTGCAGACATCGCTTTCCGACCTTGATGGCATCTTGGCTGAGGCTCTGCTGCGGCTTCGTCCCGAGCTCGGCGAAGGGGCCCTCTGCTCTGAGTTTGTGTCAGTTTCAGTCCAGAGCCCCGAAGACCTTCAGGCTCTGAACTCTCTTCTTCAGCGTCTTGGCTCCGCCGCTGGTCGGGTGAATGCTTCCACGGCCGACACCGGTCTGTTTACAGAGCTTCTCAAGAAAAAGGTTGCCAAGGTCAGGCTCGACATTGCAGAAGAGGAAATGCTTCCCAAAGAGCTGATTAATCGGCTTGCCCTCATCGGTCGTCCGGCTGTTGAATTTTCATTCATCCACAACTCTTCAAGTATTGCTGCTCCCGCAGGCGTGCTTGGGATACTTGCCGGGAAAGCCCGCTCGATTTCTGCCGATCGGATATTCCTTTCGGTCCTTTCCGATACCGGCCTCTATGCCACCAGAAAGCTGGTTGCTGAATGCCTTCGGCTCGGGCTCCGCGTACCCGTTGTGGCGCGATTCCGCAGCACTGAACGGGACAGGCTTTCAGTCATCATCCAGAGCGCAGTCCAGGCCGGCACGCTGTTTTCGGACGGCATAGGTGATATGATTTCGCTTGAAACCACCCTGGAGCCGGCGGATGAAATCAATCTGGCGCTGAATATTCTGCAGGGGGCACGCATCAGGATGTCGAAAACGGAGTTCATCTCATGCCCCGGTTGCGGCAGGACCTACTTCGATCTTGAAAAAGCCGCCGCATCCATTAAAGGTCGGCTGGCGCATCTCAAAGGGCTGAAAATCGGCATCATGGGCTGCATTGTCAATGGTCCCGGAGAAATGGCCGATGCCGACTTCGGATATGTTGGTGCTGGAAAAAACCGCATCAGTCTGTATGTAGGCAGGGAGTGCGTTGAAGAAAACCTGCCCGAGGATGAGGCGGTTGAAAGGCTTATCGGCCTCATCAGGGAGAGAGGCAGATGGGTTGACATGATGGAGGGCTGAAGGTACCATGCGCGCCACACTGATAACAGGTGCATCAATGGGTATCGGCGAGGCATTTGCCCGTGAATTTGCCCGACGGGGGAACAGCCTTGTGCTGGTTGCCCGTTCCGGGGAGCGCCTTGCTGCACTTGCCGAAGAGCTCCGTTCACGAAAAGTTGAGGTGCTCGTCTGCCGTCAGGACTTGTCACTTTCCGACGCGCCTCGCCGCATTCATGAGTTCTGTCGCACAAACACCATCAGCGTGGATATTCTTGTCAACTGTGCAGGCCTCTCCCATGCTTCCGACTTTGCTGCCATCTCTCCTGAAAAGGCAGAGGAACTTATGTCGGTCAACATGCTGGCGCTTGCTCGCCTGTCGCGCCTCTTTGCTGCCGACATGGCGGCCGAAAAAAAGGGAGGAATCATCAACATTGCCTCTCTCACCGGGTTGCAGGGCGTGCCCGGTCTCGGACTCTATGCAGCCACCAAGGCCTTCGTCATAAGCCTCACCGAAGCGATGCACGAAGAACTCAAAGAGCATGGGGTGAAGGTTAGTGCTGTCTGCCCTGGCTTTATCGACACCGGTTTCTTTCAGACTTCCGGTCATGAAAGGACCAACGCCATCCTTCCGCTTTCTTCTCCCGAAATTGTTGTTAAAGCGGCCCTTAAAGGGCTCATGAAAAACCGCATGCGGGTTTACCCGACCATGCTCGACATAGTCCTGGCCTTTTCCGGAAGGGTTATCTCGCGCGACACTGCAGTGCGTCTCGCGGGCTTTTTGTCGGGGGCACGGGGAAGTTAAAAACATGTTCTTTTTTTTTGTATTTGTAAATCATCTCATTATATTACCTGCCCTGTTTTTTGACTGAGCTGCTGGTGTAGCTCAATTGGTAGAGCAGCTGATTTGTAATCAGCAGGTTGCGGGTTCGAGTCCCATCACCAGCTCTGAACGATTGCGGGTAGGTAGCGAAGCGGTCAAACGCAACAGACTGTAAATCTGTCGACATATGTCTTCGGAGGTTCGAATCCTCCTCTACCCACGATTTTATTTCCTGTTTTGTCAGGCTGATGTAGCTCAGTCGGTAGAGCACTTCCTTGGTAAGGAAGAGGTCATCGGTTCAAGTCCGATCATCAGCTCAGGTTTTTGGGTGACTGTTATTGGAACACGTCAGTAGCTTAATTGGTAGAGCAGCGGTCTCCAAAACCGCAGGTTGGGGGTTCGAGTCCCTCCTGACGTGCTGAGCGGAGATTGTGGCGCAAAGTTTATTACGGGCTCTGAAATATATGAACAAGTATATCGCAAAGGCTTCCCAGTACTACCGTGATGTTGTTAACGAGATGCGGAAAGTTGTGTGGCCGGGAAAGGAAGAGATAAAAGATTTGACTGTTGTTGTCCTGACTGTGTCGGGGCTTCTGGCGCTTTTCACCTTTGTTGTTGATTGGGTGATTGGTGCTGCGATGGGGAAGTTACTGTAAGAAAACGGGAAGTCGTTTGATGAGCGCAAAAAAGAAGGACAGTGAAGTGGAAAGTGTTCCGGTAGCGCGTTGGTATGCTCTGAGAATCTATTCCGGACATGAGCGGAAAGTCAAAGAGGGTATTGATGCGGAGGTGGAGCGCAGTGGTCTTGGCGACAAGATCCTGCAGGTGTATGTACCTTATGAGCGCTTTATAGAGGTGAAGAACGGCAAGAAGCGCGCGATGACCAAGAATGCGTTTCCGGGATATGTTCTTATTGAAGCGGTGCTCGACAAGCAGACTCGCAACCTGATTCTTGACATCCCCTCAATTATGGGATTTCTTGGCGTTGACGACAATCCTGTGCCGCTCCGTCCCGATGAGGTGGAGAAGCTCCTTCAGCCGGAGAATGCCATAACCGAGAGGACGGTGATCGAGGCTCCCTACAATGTGGGTGACTCTGTGAAGGTTATTGATGGGCCGTTCAGTTCGCTGGCCGGTGTTGTGCATGAGGTTTGCCCTGAAAGGATGAAAGTGAAGGTGATGATCAGTTTCTTCGGCCGCAGTACGCCGACTGAGCTTGATTTTTCGCAGGTGAAATCAGTTTCCCAATAAAAACAATTGGCTTACGTCTTGTAGTAAGCTTCTGAACAGAAAGAGGATATGGCAAAAAAAGTAATCGGTTTCATTAAGCTCCAGATTCCTGCCGGCGGTGCTAATCCGGCGCCTCCCGTCGGTCCGGCCCTTGGCCAGAAAGGTGTGAACATTATGGAGTTCTGCAAGCAGTTCAATGCGAAGACCCAGTCTGAGGCCGGCATGATCATTCCTGTGGTCATCACTGTCTATGCTGACAAGTCGTTCACATTCATCACCAAGACCCCTCCTGCCGCGGTGCTCCTTCTTAAGGAAGCTGGTCTGCAGAAAGGCTCCGGAGAGCCAAACCGTAACAAGGTTGGCACCGTTACCCGTGAGCAGGTGCAGAAAATTGCCGAGCTGAAAATGCCCGACCTCAATGCCTTTGATCTTCGTGGCGCTGAAGAGATGGTTATGGGCACGGCTCGGAGCATGGGTATTGTTGTTGAGGGCTGAGCAGCACCGAGACATACCGTTTTTTATTCGATAGATCGTGGGAGGCCTCACAGCCGCTTTTTTTAACCACTTGCATAAATATACTGATGGCAGGAAAAAATTACAGGGACGCAGCGTCGCAGGTCGACCGGAATCGGGAGTATGATCTCGCTGATGCTGTTGTGAAAGTCAGGGAGATTACCAAAGCGAAGTTTGATGCCACTATTGATGTGGTTGTAAAGCTGGGAGTTGATCCCCGTCACGCCGACCAGGTGGTTCGCGGCACCGTCATGCTTCCGCATGGTACGGGCAAAGTCGTTTCGGTGCTTGTTGTCTGCAAAGAGGCCAAGGTTGCTGAAGCAGAGGAAGCGGGAGCGGATTTCGTTGGCTTTGAGGAGTATATAGAGAAAATTCAGAACGGATGGACTGGTGTTGATGTCATTGTTGCCACCCCCGATGTTATGGGGCAGCTTGGTAAAGTTGCCAAGATTCTTGGGCCCCGTGGCCTGATGCCGAATCCGAAATCAGGTACGGTTACCATGGATGTGGCCAAAGCGGTTAAAGATGTCAAGGCGGGAAAAATCGAGTTCCGTGTCGACAAGGCGGGCAATGTGCACGCCCCGGTCGGCAAGGTGTCATTCGAGGCCGATCAGCTGGTGGCCAACATTTCCAGCTTCCTCCGCGAGGTTGTTCGCCTGAAGCCTTCCGCGGCAAAGGGGCTGTATGTACAGGGGGTTTCCCTGTCGAGCACCATGTCTCCGAGCGTGAGGGTTAAAATGGAAAAAGTTGTTGCCTAACAAAAACCGGTTTATACGATGAAGCGAGAGAAAAAAGAGCAGGTGGTCCAGAGCGTTGCCGAGAAGGTGAGCCGGTCACAGGGAATATATCTTACTGAGTTCCAGGGTCTGAGCGTTGCCAGAATGTCTGAACTCCGCAATGAATTCCGCAAGGTGGGAGTTGAGTACCGTGTTGTCAAGAACACGCTGGTCAAAAAAGCCCTCAGTGACCTTGCCGGAGCCGACAAACTTGCCGTTGCGCTGAAAAGCACAACAGCCGTTGCGTTCGGCTATGATGACCCGATCGCCCCGGCGCGGGTAATCAAAAAGTTCAGCAAAGACAACGAAGCGCTGAAGTTTAAAATGGCGGCCATTGACGGGGTTGTTTTTGAGGCTAGCCAGCTCGGCATGCTGTCTGAAATGCTAACCAAAACAGAGAACATCGGCCGTGCAGCAGGAGTCATCAACAGTGTTATTGCCGGCGTTCCAATGGTTATGAACGCGGTTATGAGGGATCTTGTTTCTGTAGTTGACCAGGTCGGAAAACAGAAGCAGTAAGGTCATAAAAAGTCTATTACGCACTCAATTTATTTACATCAGTCAATTAAACAGAAGAGAGGAAATAATGTCTATCGAAACACTTGTAGAAGAAATTGGCAGCCTTACCCTTACCGATGCAGCAGCACTCGTTAAGGCGCTTGAGGACAAATTCGGCGTCAGCGCCGCACCTGCAGTCGTAGCCGGCGCAGCAGCAGTAGCACCTGCAGCTGCTGTTGAAGAGCAGACCGAGTTTGATGTTATTCTTACCGCAGCTGGAGACAGCAAAATCAATGTCATCAAAGCTGTTCGTGCACTCACAGGTCTTGGTCTGAAAGAGGCTAAGGATCTTGTTGACGGCGCACCTAAGGCAGTTAAAGAAGCTGTCTCAAAAGAGGACGCCGAGAAGATTGTCAAGGAGCTCAAAGATGCGGGCGCATCAGTAGAGCTGAAGTGATTTTCGTCAAGCCGATTCATGCAGCAAGCTCTGCTTCAAATTGAGGTGGAGCTTTGTCTGTTTGTGTAAGTAGTGGTTTTAATGTAGTCCTTTGATGATGCGACTGAGCTTCCCCCGCGCCTTTTCGGCCGGTTGGGTTTAAGCGGCTCCAAGTTGTGACTTACTATGAAAGATTTCATGCAATTGATAAAAGCGAGGTGCATGTGAAAGTGGCTGATGCAACACCAACACCGTGTATTGATTTTTCGAAAATACAAAGCGTCATAAAAGCTCCCGACCTTTTAAAAGTCCAGCTCGATTCGTTCCACAATTTTATTCAGGACAGCGTGCCGCTTGCAAAACGGCGCGACCAGGGTCTTGAGCGGGTTCTGCGCAGCGCGTTTCCCATTACCGATACGCGCGGTCTCTACCTTCTTGAGTATAGCTCATACAGCTTCGACAAACCGAAGTATACGGTGGAAGACTGTATTGAGCGCGGACTCACCTATGATGTTTCCCTGAAGGTAAAGCTGAAGCTTTCCTACAAGGATGAGGCGGACGAGACCGACTGGAAGGAGACGCTCCAGCAGGAGGTTTACCTCGGCCGTATTCCATATATGACCGAGCGCGGCACCTTTATTGTCAACGGCGCCGAGCGCGTTGTTGTAGCCCAGCTTCACCGTTCTCCCGGCGTCGTGTTCAGCGAAGCCGTCCATCCGAACGGCAAGAAAATGTATTCGGCCAAAATCGTCCCGACCCGCGGGTCGTGGATTGAGTTCCAGACCGATATAAACAACCAGATCTTTGTCTATATAGACCAGAAGAAGAACTTTCTGGTTACAGCACTGCTTCGTGCCATCGGGTTTGCCCGTGATGAAGACATTCTCGGCCTGTTCGACCTTGTTGAAGAGGTTTCTCTCAAAGGGGTCAAAAAAGACCGCATTATAGGGCAGTACCTTGCAGCCGACATTGTCGACATGAACACTGGTGAGGTTGTCAGCGCCAGAACGGCAATTACCGAAGAGGTGCTTGAGCAGATAATTGCTACCGGACAGAAAAGCGTGAAGGTTATGAAAACCTTCAACGGCGGCGACAAAGGGCAGGACAAGTCCATTGTTACCAACACCATCCTCAATGATAGCTCCGCTACAGAAGAGGAGGCGCTTGAAATTGTTTATGAAGAGCTCAGGGCCAATGAGGCTCCTGATATTGATGCCGCTCGAAGCTTCCTTGAGCGCACCTTCTTCAATCAGAAGAAGTATGACCTCGGCGAGGTTGGCCGCTACAGAATCCGAAAAAAGCTCAGCAAAGAGTTTTCGGAGCTTGAAGGCTACCTTGCAGGAAAAGAAGAGCTGAAAGAGCTTTCCGACGCTATCAGTGAAAAGATTCACCAGACTATTCAGTCATTCTCCGACGAACCTCTCGGCGAAGACATGCTGGTGCTGACCCACTATGACATTATATCCGTCATCAACTACCTCATCAAACTGGTCAACGGTCAGGCCGAGGTGGATGATGTGGATCATCTGGCAAACCGTCGTGTCCGTTCGGTTGGTGAGCAGCTTGCTGCGCAGTTTGTTATCGGTCTTGCTCGCATGGGCAAGAATGTCCGCGAAAAACTCAACTCCCGCGACTCCGACAAAATTGCGCCCAGTGACCTCATTAACGCCCGGACAGTGTCGAGCGTGGTGTCGAGCTTTTTCGCCACCAGTCAGCTTTCACAGTTCATGGATCAGACCAACCCGCTGGCCGAAATGACCAACAAACGGAGGGTGTCGGCTCTCGGACCGGGTGGCCTTACCCGCGAACGCGCAGGTTTCGAGGTTCGCGATGTCCACTATACCCATTACGGCAGGCTCTGCCCGATTGAGACCCCTGAGGGTCCAAACATCGGTCTTATTTCCTCGCTTTCTGTCTATGCGGAAATCAACGACAAGGGTTTTATTCAAACCCCTTACCGCGTTGTCGACAAGGGCCATGTGACGGACGAGGTCCTTATGCTTTCTGCAGAGGACGAAGAGAACAAGATTACCGTTCCTGTCAGTATTAAGCTTGATGACAAAAACAACATTATTGACGAATCCGTGCAGGCAAGGACCAAGGGAGATTATCCCCTTGTGCCATCTGAGGATGTCAACTACATGGATGTTTCCCCCGTGCAGATTGTAAGCGCGGCGGCGGCACTTATCCCCTTCCTTGAGCATGATGACGGAAACCGTGCCCTGATGGGCGCGAACATGCAGCGCCAGGCAGTGCCGCTTCTTACCTCCGAGGCCCCTGTTGTGGGAACCGGAATGGAGGGCAAGGTGGCCCACGACTCCCGCTCCGTTTGTTTGGGCGAGGGTACCGGTGTGGTTGAAGAGGTGACGGCTGAATACATCAAAGTCCGTTACGACATCAACCCCGACAGTAACGAAGAACTCTCACTGCTCGATCCCGACGAAGGACTCAAAACCTATCGGATGATCAAGTTCAAGCGCTCCAACCAGGATACCTGCATTTCGCAGAAGCCGCTTGTCCATAACGGACAGAAAGTTGAAAAGGGCACCGTACTTGCCGACAGCTCTTCCACCGAGAACGGCGAACTGGCTCTTGGAAAGAATGTTCTTGTGGCTTTCATGCCATGGCGTGGATACAACTTTGAGGATGCAATCATTCTCAGTGAACGCCTTGTCTACGACGATGTGTTTACCTCAATCCATGTTCATGAGTTCGAGGCAAATGTTCGCGACACGAAACGGGGTGAAGAGCAGTTTACTCGCGACATCTACAATGTAAGCGACGAAGCGCTCCGTAACCTTGACGACAACGGCATTGTGCGTATTGGAGCCGAAGTCAAGGAGCGCGACATTCTTGTGGGTAGAATCACGCCGAAAGGCGAGAGCGATCCCACCCCTGAAGAAAAGCTTCTCAGGGCCATCTTCGGCGACAAGTCGAGCGATGTGAAAGATGCCTCCATGCATGTGCCAGCCGGAATGAAAGGCATTGTCATTAAGACAAAGCTCTTTAGCCGCAAGAAAAAGGTTGGGATGGATGTCAAGGAGAAAATTGAGCTTATCGACCGCCGCTTCGAACGCCGTGAGCAGGACTTGCGCATTAGTTTTGAAAAATGGCTCCGCCAGATTCTTGAGGGCAAAAAGACCATCGGACTTCAGAGTGACAAAGGCAAAGTCCTTGCCGCAGATGGAGCAAAGTTCGACGACGCACTAATCTCGAAATTCGCAGGCCTTTCCTTCCTTGAGAATGTTGATTTCACAAAGGGGATCACTGGAACGAAAAAGGTTGACGACAGCGTCATCCGTCTTGTAAAGGAGTTCCGCTTCAAGCTGAAGGATCTCGCTGACGAAAGGGAGAACGAAAAATACAAGGTCAATGTTGGCGACGAACTGCCTCCCGGAATTGAGGAGCTCGCTAAAGTGTACATTGCTCAGAAGCGCAAAATACAGGTTGGCGACAAAATGGCCGGTCGTCACGGAAATAAGGGTGTTGTAGGTAAAATTCTGCCTATTGAGGACATGCCATTCATGGCTGACGGAAAGCCGGTTGACATTGTGCTCAACCCGCTCGGTGTTCCGAGTCGTATGAACATAGGCCAGCTCTATGAAACCTCTCTCGGCTGGGCAGCCAAAACGCTCGGTGTCAAATTCAAGACTCCGATTTTCAACGGCGCCACTTACGAAGAGGTTCAGGCAGAGCTTGAGCGCGCAGGACTTCCCGTCAACGGCAAGGTCAGTCTTTACGACGGCCGCACAGGCGAGCGGTTCGATGATGAGGTGACGGTAGGGTACATTTATATGCTCAAGCTGGGCCACCTTGTTGACGACAAGATTCACGCCCGCTCAACCGGCCCATACTCGCTCATTACCCAGCAGCCGCTGGGAGGAAAGGCGCAGTTCGGCGGTCAGCGGTTTGGTGAAATGGAGGTCTGGGCACTTGAGGCATACGGTGCAGCCAACATCCTCCGTGAGATGCTGACTGTCAAGAGTGATGATGTCATTGGCCGAAACAAAACCTACGAGGCAATTGTCAAGGGTCAGAACCTTCCCGAACCGGGAATTCCTGAATCCTTCAATGTGCTTATCAGAGAGCTGCAGGGCCTTGGCCTTGAGGTCCGTATCGATGACCGGGTCCCTTAGAGAGGGGAGCCGCGGTGGCCTTGAACAGCATTAACGAAAGTTGAAACGAGTCGTTTAACCAGGATATTGACTATGATTTTCTCACAGGGAGCATCGCCGCTTAAAGGTGATTTTTCAAGGATTAAGTTCAGCATCGCCTCGCCTGAAAGCATTCTTGCACACTCGCGCGGAGAGGTACTGAAACCTGAAACCATCAACTACCGTACCTTCAAGCCTGAACGGGACGGTCTGATGTGCGAAAAAATATTCGGCCCCACGAAAGACTGGGAGTGCTACTGCGGAAAGTACAAGAGGGTCCGCTATAAAGGGATCATCTGCGACCGTTGCGGTGTGGAGGTTACAACCAAGAGCGTGCGGCGCGAGCGCATGGGCCATATAGCCCTTGCAGTTCCAGTTGTGCATACATGGTTCTTCCGTTCGGTGCCAAGCAAAATCGGTGCGCTTCTCGACCTCTCCACAAAAGAGCTTGAGAGGATCATCTATTACGAAGTTTATGTGGTCATCAATCCCGGTGAGCCGGGCGAAAAGCAGGGGATCAAGAAACTTGACCGCCTGACCGAAGAGCAGTACTTCCAGATAATCACCGAGTTTGAAGACAACCAGGATCTTGAAGATTCAGATCCCGCGAAGTTTGTTGCCAAAATGGGCGGCGAGGCTATTCATATGCTTCTCCGCAACCTCGATCTTGACGCATCCTCTGTGCATCTTCGGACCATTCTCAAAGAGAGCAGTTCCGAACAGAAGCGCGCCGATGCCCTCAAGCGCCTCAAAGTTGTTGAAGCCTTCCGCAAGAGCTACGAGCCGCACCGCAAAGTGCGCAAAAAATCAACCGGCCTCTTCCCTGAGGACGAAATGCCCGAGCCCTACATCTACGAAGGCAACAAGCCCGAGTATATGGTGATGGAAGCAATTCCGGTTATTCCGCCTGAGCTCCGTCCTCTTGTTCCGCTCGAAGGTGGCCGTTTTGCCACATCTGATCTCAACGACCTTTACCGTCGTGTCATCATCCGCAACAACAGGCTCAAAAAGCTGATTGACATCCGCGCCCCGGAGGTTATTCTCCGCAACGAAAAGCGGATGCTTCAGGAAGCTGTTGATGCGCTGTTCGACAATTCCCGCAAGGCTAACGCCGTCAAGACCGGCGAATCGAACAGGCCGCTGAAATCACTATCCGACTCTCTCAAGGGCAAGCAGGGTCGTTTCCGCCAGAACCTTCTCGGAAAGCGCGTTGATTACTCCGGCCGTTCCGTCATTGTGGTTGGTCCGGAACTCAAATTGCACCAGTGCGGTCTGCCGAAAAGCATGGCCATTGAGCTCTTTCAGCCCTTTGTTATCAGGAGGCTTGTTGAGCGCGGCATAGCCAAATCGGTTAAATCCGCCAAAAAGCTTATTGACAAGAAGGATCCCATCGTCTGGGATGTGCTTGAAAAGGTTATTGACGGTCGCCCGGTGATGCTTAACAGAGCTCCAACTCTTCATCGTCTTGGTATTCAGGCTTTCCAGCCGGTACTGATTGAAGGCAAGGCAATTCAGATACATCCGCTTGTCTGTACCGCTTTCAACGCCGATTTTGACGGTGATCAGATGGCTGTGCATGTGCCCCTTTCGCAGGAGGCTCAGCTTGAGGCGTCTCTCCTTATGCTCTCGTCGCACAACCTGATTCTTCCCCAGTCAGGCAAGCCCGTTACCGTTCCTTCGCAGGACATGGTGCTCGGTATGTACTACCTTACCAAATCCCGTTCCGGTGGTGTTGGCGAAGGTGCTGTTTTCTACAGCCGCGAAGATGTGCTGATTGCGCACAACGAAGAGCGAGTAGGGCTGCATACCCAGATTTTCATACAGCACACCGGGCGCATCGACCAGAAATTCGATCCGCTGCGCGTGCTCGACCTTGTGGTTGAGCCCGGCACGGAAAAACACACCTGGCTAAAATCGCAGCTCGAAAAGAAGAGTGTGATTCTGACCACCGTCGGAAGGGTGATCTTCAACGACAGTGTACCCGAGGAAATCGGATTCATCAACCGGGTCATCGACAAAAAGGTTGCCAAAGAGCTTATCGGTCGCCTCTCGAGCGAGGTTGGCAATGTTGAAACCGCCCGCTTCCTCGACAACATCAAGCAGGTCGGTTTCCATTACGCAATGAAGGGAGGTCTTTCAGTCGGCCTGTCTGACGCCATCGTTCCGGAAACCAAGGCCAAGCACATTAAAGGGGCCCAGCGCGACAGCACCAGGGTTGTTAAAGAGTATAACCGCGGAACCCTTACAGATAACGAACGCTACAACCAGATTGTTGATGTCTGGCAGAAAACCTCCAACATTGTTGCCGAGGAGTCATACCAGATTCTCAAAAAGGACCGCGCAGGATTCAACCCTCTTTACATGATGCTCGACTCCGGCGCCCGAGGCTCCCGTGAGCAGGTGCGTCAGCTTACCGGCATGAGGGGTCTTATCGCCCGTCCGCAGAAATCCATGTCGGGACAGCCGGGCGAGATTATTGAAAACCCGATTATTTCAAACCTCAAGGAGGGCTTGACCGTTCTTGAGTACTTCATCTCAACACACGGTGCACGAAAAGGTCTTTCCGATACATCGCTGAAAACAGCAGATGCCGGTTACCTGACCAGAAGGCTGCACGATGTTGCGCAGGATGTTATTGTGACCATGGAAGACTGCGGTACAACTCGCGGTCTGCACATTTTCCGCAACATTGAAGAGGAAACCAGCGGCCAGATCAAGTTCCGCGAGAAGATCCGCGGCCGTGTTGCCGCCCGTGACATTGTTGACACCATAAGTGGCAATGTTATTGTAGTGGCAGGTGAAACCATTACCGACGAGCATGCCGAGCTCGTTCAGGACTCCCCCGGAGTGGAAGAGGCCGAAATCCGTTCAGTGCTTACCTGCGAATCAAAACAGGGCATCTGCTCAAAATGCTATGGCACCAATCTCTCCGTCCACAAGCCGGTTGAAATCGGTGAGGCCGTTGGCGTTATTGCAGCCCAGTCCATCGGTGAACCGGGAACGCAGCTTACTCTTCGTACCTTCCACCAGGGCGGTACCGCACAGGGTGGTATCTCTGAAACTGAAACCAAGGCCGTTAACGAAGGTACCGTTCAGTTTGAAGACATTAAAACAGTTGAGCACTCGGCCATTAACGAAGACGGCGTAGAGGAAGAGAGTATCATTGTTATCCAGAAGAACGGCAAAATCAATCTTGTCGATTCCGACAGTGGCAAAGTACTCAAACGCTATGTTGTGCCTCACGGTGCGCATCTTGCCTGCAAGGCGGGAGATGTTGTCCGCAAAGACCAGGTTATTTTCAGCAGCGAGCCCAACAGCACGCAGATCATTGCTGAAATTAACGGTACAATCAAGTTCGCCGACATTGAAAAAGGCGTCACCTACAAAGAGGAGGTCGATCCCCAGACAGGATTTGCTCAGCACACCATTATCAACTGGCGTTCCAAGCTTCGGGCAGCCGAAACGCGTGAGCCTCGTCTGATGATTGTTGACGAAACAGGAGAGGTCCGCAAGACCTATCCCGTGCCGATCAAATCGAACCTCTATGTAGAAGATGGCCAGAAAGTAGTTCCCGGCGACATTATGGCAAAGGTTCCCCGTAACCTCGACCGCAGCGGTGGCGATATTACCTCCGGCCTGCCGAAGGTTACCGAGCTTTTTGAAGCCCGCATTCCCTCCGACCCGGCAATCGTCACTGAAATCGACGGCTATGTAAGCTTCGGTTCACAGCGTCGCAGCAGCAAGGAAATAAAGGTGAAGAACGACTTCGGCGAGGAGAAGATATACTATGTCCAAGTTGGAAAGCATGTGCTCGCCAACGAAGGCGACGAAGTCAAGGCCGGCGATCCGCTGACCGACGGCGCCGTCTCCCCGCAGGACATTCTCCGTATCCAGGGCCCCAATGCCGTTCAGCAGTATCTGGTCAACGAAATCCAGAAGGTATACCAGATCAACGCCGGTGTGGAAATCAACGACAAGCATCTTGAAGTTATTGTCCGCCAGATGCTTCAGAAGGTTCGTGTTGAAGAGCCCGGTGACACCGAAATGCTTCCTGGCGACCTTATTGACCGCAGTGCATTCCTTGAAGCCAACGAAAGCGTCTCCGAGAAAGTGCGCATCACTGAACGGGGCGACGCTCCAGCCAGGATTCAGGACGACCAGCTGCAGAAACTGCGCGACATTACCAAGCTCAACCGCGAACTCCGCAAGAACAGCAAGGAAATGATAGCATTCGAGCCGGCCCTGCAGGGAACCTCACACCCCGTACTGCTCGGTATTACCAGTGCCGCACTGCAGACCGAAAGTGTTATTTCCGCGGCATCCTTCCAGGAGACCACCAAAGTGCTCACCGACGCCGCAGTAGCCGGCAAGGTTGACCATCTCGCAGGCCTCAAGGAGAATGTTATTGTTGGCAAGCTGATTCCAGCCGGAACTGGCCTCAAAAAATACAAAGCCCTCCGGCTCACCGGAGAGCCCGAAGCAGAAGTGCCGGTCACCGAAGAAGCCTGACGCTTCCGGCACCCAGCACGACACGAAAAGAAAAAAGCAGCCCCTCGTTCTCAGTAACTAAGGGCTGCTTTTTCTTTGGCTTAGAGTTGGGGGCACTCTTGACTGAGTGTGTTTGCCTGAGTTGGGGACGCAGTTCGTAGAGTGTATCTGTTTTGAATTAGTGTACGAAGTGTACAGCGTCCCCTCACGCCGGGTTCAAACGAGAAAAGGGCCGCCTTTTCGAGGCAGCCCTTTTCTGTTGTCGGTTCTCCTTGCTGAGAGCCTTTTCTTTTGCTGTTATTTCTCGAACCGGAAGGTGTCGAGGAAGCCGGTGTCGAAATTTCCGCTCTGGAATACCTTGTCGTGCATCACCTGTTTCTGGAAGGGGATGGTGGTTTTGATGCCCACAACAATGAACTCGTCAAGTGCGCGCGACATACGGGCTATTGCCTCTTCGCGCGTGTGTGCGGTAACAATCAGCTTGGCAATCATGGAATCGTAGTTGGAGGGTACCACATAGCTGGCGTAGCAGTGCGAGTCCACCCGTACGCCGTGGCCTCCAGGAGTGTGGAATACTTGAAGTTTCCCTGGTGAAGGGCGGAACGAATGCTCAGGATCTTCTGCGTTGATGCGGCACTCGATTGAGTGTCCTTTCGGAGTAAACGACCGTCCTTCAAGTGATTCTCCCGCAGCAGCAAGAATCTGCTCCTTCACAATGTCTACATCGTAGCGCTCTTCGGTCACGGGATGCTCCACCTGTATGCGGGTGTTCATTTCCATGAAGTAGAACTTCTGTTGGCGGTCGAGCAGAAATTCGATGGTGCCGGCACCTTCATAGTTGATTGCCCTTGCTGCGGCTACAGCGGCATCTCCCATTTTCTTTCTCAGATCATCATTGACGGCTGGAGAGGGGGTCTCTTCAATGAGTTTCTGGTGGCGGCGCTGCACCGTGCAGTCGCGCTCGCCGAGATGGATGGTGTTGCCGTGCTGGTCAGACATAATCTGAATTTCAACATGGCGCGGGTTTTCCAGAAACTTTTCAATGTAAACACCACTGTTGCCAAAAGCCTGCTCAGCTTCGCTTCGTGCGGTGTTGAGTGCTTTTTCAATCTGGCTCTCTTCATGCACAACCCGCATTCCTTTACCTCCGCCGCCGGCAGTTGGTTTGATGATGACTGGGTAGCCGGTTTTGTTGGCCGTTTCAATCGCCGCTTTAAGGTCGGTCACCAGACCCGGGCTTCCGGGAACAACCGGTACTCCGGCTGCTATCATGGTGGCTTTAGCGGTGTTTTTATCGCCCATCCGGTTTATCATGTCGGCCGTGGGGCCGATGAACTTGATACCAGCCGATGCGCAGACATCTGCAAACTCGGCATTTTCGGCAAGAAATCCGTAGCCGGGATGGATAGCGTCGGCATTGGTGACCTCTGCCGCAGCAATCAGTCGGGGAATGTTGAGATAGCTCTCCTTTGAGAGTGCCGGGCCGATGCATACAGCTTCGTCTGCGTAGCGGACATGAATGGACTCTGTATCGACCGTTGAATAAACTGCAACCGTACTGATGCCCATTTCACGGCAGGTCTGCATAATGCGCAGGGCGATTTCGCCCCGGTTCGCGACAAGTATTTTCTTGAACAAGGTCGTTGTGTGTGAAATTGTTTATGGTTTGATGCGGAACAGAGGCTGATCATATTCAATCGGTTGACCGTTCTCCGCCAGTACTTCAGCAATGGTTCCGCTGATTTCTGCCTCAATTTCATTCATGAGTTTCATGGCTTCAATGATGCAGAGGACATCACCTTTTTTAACGCTGTCGCCAACGCTTACAAAAGGAGCGGCATCGGGGGACGATGCCTGGTAGAAGGTGCCGACAATCGGGGAGCAGACATCAGTCAGTCCGGAAGCCTGAGCGGTGACAATTGTCTCTGCAGAAACTGCTGCAGGTGCCGGCGCGGCAGCCTGTGGTACGGCCGGAGCTGCGGGGGTTAAGGCCATAGGAGCGGCTTCATAGGGGAAGCGGCGGAGGGTGATTTTAAATTCGCCCTCTTCGATGATTGTTTCCTGAAGATCAGAACTATTGACGAGGTCAATAAGCTGCTTGATTTCGTTGAGGTTCATAAGTGTTTTTCAAACTAAAGGGTTACATGCGTTTGCATACCGCTTGTGCGGGGAGGTTACTTTTTTACTCGCTCAATGTAGTCGCCGTTGCGGGTATCAACCCTTATGACGCTTCCATTCTGGATGAACATTGGCACATTGACCTCGGCTCCGGTTTCTACAACGGCGGGTTTGGTTCCGCTTGTGGCTCTGTCATCTTTAGACGCCGGGCTGGTTTCAGTCACTTCCACCTCTACAAAGGTAGGAAGTTCAACGCTGAGAATTGCACCGTCGTCGGAAAAGACAATGATGAGGGTAATGCCGTCCTTGATGAATCGTGACCCGCTTCCGATTGCAGCTTCCGACACATTGATCTGGTCGAACGAGGTAGTGTCCATCATAACATAGTCTGCCCCGTCCATATAGAGGTACTGATACTCTTTGCGTTCGGTGATGATGATATCGACAGATTCTGTGGCGCTGAAGCGGAATTCAACATTTCGTCCGCTTTTCAGGTTTCTCATGTTTGCCTGGTAAAAGGCCCTGAGGTTGCCAGGTGTGCGATGGACAAGACTTTCTACGATATGGGGCTCTCCCTTGAAGCGTATGATGGCGCCTTTGGAGACATTGCTTATGGAAGTCATGGACTTATTTTTGATATAATCATGTAAAAAATAAATATAACATAGCTCTCGACCAATTCAAATCGCCGTCCAGTGAGGTTTTATGGAGAAAAAAGCATTGCATCTTTAAGAAGTACTGTTTAAATTAATTCCATTAGTACCTTTCTATAGAATGGAGTTTCATCTCAATAAAAAAATATGTCATATGTCTAAAGCAGAACTTGTAGAGAAAATTGCCGCCCAGGCAAAGCTGACTAAAGTTGACGCAGAACGAGCCGTTAACTCTTTCATCAATGTTGTGATCTCAACACTGAAATCTGGGGAAGATGTTACTCTTGTTGGTTTCGGTACATTCACCACGGGCGACAGAGCTGCTCGCCAGGGCCGTAACCCCCAGACAGGAAAGACCATCACCATTCCTGCCAAGAAAGTTGTGAAGTTCAAGCCAGGAAAAGCGCTTAAAGACGAAGTGGCCGGATAAGAGCGGTAGGTTTCTCTGTTAATGCTTTATGCATTTAATAAGTCCATTCAGGCTTCAGCCTGGTGGACTTATTTTTATCTTTGGCTTAGGGGCTTTTTCTGCCCGCCCGGAAGATTTATCCATCTGATTATCACCTATGGCCACGAAAGTCGTACTGGATTTCGAAAAACCGCTCGTTGAGCTTGAAGTGAAGCTCGGCGAGATGCGTCAGTGCCTGAGAAGCAGTTCGCGTGAGCAGGCTCCCCAGGAAACCGAGGCTCTGCAGAAAGAGATCGGGACTCTTGAGAAAAAAGTTGAGGCTCTGCGCCAGTCTATATACAGGAACCTCACCCGTTGGCAGAAGGTGCAGCTTGCACGCCATCAGGAACGACCCTATACGCTTGATTATATTTATATGATCACCTGTGACTTTGTTGAGCTCGCCGGTGACCGCCACTTCAGCGACGACAAGGCGATTGTTGGCGGCTTTGCCCGCATTGAAGACCGTGCATCGGGATTTTCACAGCCGGTCATGGTTATTGGCCACCAGAAAGGGCGCGATACCAAGTCGAACCTCTACCGTAACTTCGGCATGGCCCAGCCCGAGGGGTACCGCAAGGCCCTGCGTCTTATGAAGCTCGCCGAGAAGTTCCAGAAGCCCATCATCACCCTTATTGATACTCCCGGCGCTTTTCCCGGCATTGAGGCTGAAGAGCGCGGCCAGGCAGAAGCTATTGCCCGCAACCTTTATGAAATGGCGAAGCTGACCGTTCCGGTCATCTGCGTTATCATTGGCGAAGGTGCCAGCGGCGGCGCCATAGGTCTTGGTGTTGGCGACCGCATTCTGATGGCTGAAAACAGCTGGTACTCCGTCATTTCTCCTGAAAGCTGTTCCTCCATTCTCTGGAGAAGCTGGAACTACAAAGAGCAGGCCGCAGAGGCTTTGCAGCTGACCGCCCCTGACCTTCTCAGCCAGGGCATTATCGATAGGATTGTGCCCGAGCCCATGGGCGGTGCTCATACGGCTCCTGAAGCGATGGCGGAAACCCTTAAGGAAATTCTCATTGAAGAGCTCTCCGCTCTTCTTCCCATTCCCCAGGACGAACTGGTCAACAGCCGAATTGAGAAATTCTCCTCCATGGGGGTCTGGAACGAAGAGGGCTAAAGCATTTAAATTTATGTTTATAACAGAAAAGCCGGCTCTTACGAGTCGGCTTTTCTGTTTGGGTCTTTTCAGCAACAGACTTACTTGATGGTCCAGGTGCTGTTGCCTGCAAGCAGTGCCTCAAGAGTTCCCTCGCCACCTTCCTGAGCCTTTTCCACCTGTGCGGTAAGTGCGTCTTCGTAGGTGAAGCGGTCCTCGACATAAAAAATCCCGAAGGGACGCGGAAGATAATCGCCCTCTGCATCCGGGTCGTCAAAGAAGCGCGAAAGCATGTTTGCCTTGATGAAATCATTCTCATCATGAATCCAGAGGTCATCTCGCGATACCTTCGGGTCATTGAGGTCAACCACAACGGGGGTGAAGCCGTCGAGCTTGATGCCCTTGTCGTTCTCTTTGCCGAAGATGAGGGGTTTTCCGTGCTCCAGATAGATGGTTGTGTCTGCCTTGCGCTCACGGTCGGTGAACGGGGTGAACGCTCCATCATTGAAAATGGGGCAGTTCTGGTAGATTTCCACCAGCGAGGTTCCCCTGTGCTCGGCAGCGCGTTTGAAAATTTCGCGCATGAACTTGCCGTCGCGGTCCATAACTCTGGCAACAAAGGTTCCTCCAGCTCCAAGGGTCAGCGCAATGGTGTTCATCGGGTAGTCCACAACGCCATTTGGCGAGGTGACGGTGCGCTGTCCGATTTTGGAAGTCGGGGAGTACTGCCCCTTGGTGAGGCCGTAAATCTCGTTGTTCAGGAGAAGGACATTCAGGTCCGGGTTTCTGCGGATTGTGTGGATGTAATGGTTTCCGCCGATTGAGAGAGCGTCGCCGTCTCCCGTTGCTACCCATACGCTGAGTTCGGGGCGGGAGGCTTTCAGGCCGCTTGCCACCGGCAGCGCTCTGCCATGGATGCCGTGGACGCCATAAGTAGCCACATAATAAGGAAGGCGCGAGGAGCATCCGATACCGGATACAACCACAACATCTTCGGTTTTGAGCTCAAGGTCGGCCATAGCGCTTTTCAGTTGCTGCAGTACGGCATGGTCACCGCAGCCAGCACACCATTTCGGCTCCTGGTTCGAGGTGAAATCTTTTGCCGTCAGTTTGGTCAGTGTGTCGGTCATGGTTTAGAGCTCCTTTACGATATCGGTGATTTTTGCTTCAATTTCCATCTCGTTGAACGGCAGCCCCTCAACCTTGTTGAACGCAACCGGCTCAATAAGGTAGCGGTCCCTGATCATCATCAGCAGCTGGCCGCAGTTGTTTTCAGGAATGAGGATCTTTTTGTAGTTGCCAAGCATTGTTCCGAGGTTTTTCGGGAACGGGTTCAGGTAACGGACATGTGCATGCGAGACGCTGTGCCCGGCCTTGATTGCGCGGTCGACCGCAATTTTGATGGCGCCGTAGGTTGAACCCCATCCAAGAACCAGAATGTCGCCCTTTTCGGTTCCGTTATCGAGTGTCTGGAGCGGTATACAGTCGGCAATCTTCTCCACCTTTTCGGCACGGAGCTTTGTCATCAGGGCGTGGTTTGCCGGGTCGTGTGACACATTGCCGGTTTCATTCGCCTTTTCAAGACCACCAATACGGTGCTCAAGTCCTTTGGTTCCGGGAATCGCCCACTCCCGTACGCCCATTTCGTTGCGCTTGTAGGGAAGGTAGGGAGCGTCATCCGCTGCTCTGGGTTTGGCGAACACCGGTTTGATTTTGCTGAGCTCTGCGGGTGAGGGAATCAGCATCGGTTCAGAGCTGAATGCCAGGTAGCCGTCTGTCAGGCAGATGACCGGGGTCATGTGTTCAACGGAGAGCTTTGCAGCCTCATAGGCGGCATAGAAGCAGTCGACGGGCGAGTGTGCCGAGATGATGGGCATTGGGGCTTCGCCGTGACGGCCGAACATTGAAATAAAGAGGTCAGACTGTTCCGGCTTGGTCGGCAGGCCGGTTGAGGGACCACCGCGCTGCACATTAATGACGACGAGCGGAATCTCCATAATGACCGCAAGGCCGAGCGCTTCGCTTTTGAGCGCAAGACCCGGGCCTGAAGTGCTGGTGGCAGCCATAGCGCCGCCGTATGAGGCACCAATGCTCGAGAGCACGCCGGCAATTTCATCTTCAGCCTGGAAGGTTTTGACGCCCCATTTTTTCAGGTTGGCCAGCGTCTGGAGAATTTCCGTTGCCGGGGTAATGGGGTAGGAGCCTAAAAAGAGTTTCAGTCCCGCTTTTTTGGACGCCGCAGCAAGCCCTATTGCAGCAGCCTCGTTACCGGTGACCCGGCGGTAGGTGCCTGGCTGTTTGCCTGCCGGTGCAACCGAGAAACGGCCGAACTGGGCAAACATTTCAGTTTCGTCGCCGAAATTATAACCCGCGGTGACCGCCTTGATGTTGGCATCGGCTATGTCGGCCTTGTTCTTGAACTTGACCTGCAGGGTTTTGATTGTGGTATCGATGGGCAGGCTGTAGAGCCAGTAGAGAATGCCCAGAATGAACATGTTCTTGCAGCGGTCGATATTTTTGACGCTGAGTCCGGTATCGGCAAGAGCCTTACGGGTCAGGGACACAACCGGTACATTGAAGAGTGTATAGTCTGCAACAGTGCCGTCTTCGAGCGGATTGTTGCCTTCACCATATCCCGACAGGCGGAGGTTCTTGTCGTCAAATCCGTCTGTGTCGGCAATGATGATGCCGCCGTGGTGAAGTTTGCTGAGATTTGCTTTAAGCGCCGCGGCATTCATGGCAATAAGCACATCGAATTTCGCGCCGGGCGTATAAACCGACTGACTTCCAAACTGCATCTGGAAGCCTGAAACTCCAGAAATGGTTCCGGCCGGGGCGCGGATTTCGGAAGGAAAGTTCGGGAAGGTATTAAGGTCGGAGCCGTACACCGCCACCGTATTGGCGAACTGGGTACCGGTCAGCTGCATGCCGTCGCCCGAGTCGCCGGCAAAAAGCACCGTCACACTGGTTTTAGGCGTTACATTGACCCCTCTGTTTGTCGTTGTTGTGTCGGTCATAGTCCCTGTCATTTCGTTTCAAGGTTAATAAACAACAACATCCCACCCTGAGTGCCCCGTCTTTTTGCGGGCGGCCACCTGGGTTGTTGTCATGATGATAAGATGCGCTAAGGCGGGAAAACAGTGCAGACCGTATGGCAAAACGAACTTTTTGATCTACAGACGAACAATAAATATAGGGGATAATTTCGGGGAAACCAAATTCACATTGGGGCTTCCCCACTGCTTTTCTCAACAACAATGTTGTTGGTTTTCAGGTACTCCTGCCACTCACTCTCTTCGCGGATGGGGCAGTCGTTGGCAAGGTCGCAGAAGTCGCATCGCTGCATTCCGTACATCTGTTCCATCCAGCATCCGCTGTCGCTTTTGGAAACCTCATTGACATGATTAGGGTTCTCCCGCATGATCTTTTCGGAAAGCTCCATCAGTTTTTTTACCCCCTTGCGGCGGCCTTCATCTTCAACTCCCCAGCTCATTCGTTCTCTCCGTCTTGTGTTGCAGGTTCGGTGTCTTTCGTCCGGTTCATTTGTGCAGTCATAATGTTTTAATATAAATCTTTTTCTCCGAAGATGGGTCCATTCCCGACCCGTTGCTATTCTCCGGGTCGGGATTTACGGAGTGCGGCCCTGAAGGGCTGCGGGAGTGAAAAACAATAGGAATATAGTTGGCAACACGGGTGCAAATGGGTAACTTTCGCGCGAATGCCGCGGCTTTTACTGTTTCCGTGGCTATCCAACAAGACTTTATTTTTGTTATGAAATCCAGTGATATCCGCCAGTCCTTCCTTGACTTTTTTGTTGGCAAATCCCATACCCTCGTCCGTTCCGCGCCGGTCATTCCGGCCGATGATCCCACCTTGCTTTTTACCAATGCGGGGATGAACCAGTTCAAGGATGTTTTTCTCGCCAAGGGGACCAGGCCTTACACCCGTGCTGCCGATACACAGAAATGCATCCGTGCTTCCGGCAAACACAACGATCTTGAAGATGTGGGCCGCGACACCTATCACCACACCTTTTTCGAGATGCTCGGCAACTGGTCGTTCGGTGATTATTACAAGGAGGAGGCCATCACCTGGGCGTGGGAGCTGCTGACTGTTGTCTGGAAACTCCCTGAAGAGCGCCTGTATGCCACAGTCTATAACGATGATGACGAGAGTTTCAGGATATGGGAGGAAAAAACCTCCATCCGGCCTGACCATATTCTCCGTTTCGGTGACAAGGATAATTTTTGGGAGATGGGCGAAACTGGCCCCTGCGGCCCCTGTTCCGAAATCCATATCGACCTTACTCCCGATGGTTCCGGTCGCACCCTTGTGAATGCGGACGACCCACGGGCTATTGAACTCTGGAACCTTGTCTTTATTCAGTACGACCGTCAGGCGGACGGCCGCCTTGAGCCCCTTCCCCAGCGCCATGTTGATACTGGTATGGGGTTTGAACGGGTATGCGCCGTCATGCAGGGAAAGTCCTCCAACTACGACACCGATGTTTTTCGCCCCCTTTTCGACACTATCACAGAGCTGACAGGGGTTGTGTACGGCGCCTCAATGGACGACCCGAAGGATATTGCCATGCGGGTGATTGCCGACCATGCCAGAACCCTGTCGTTCGCCCTGTCGGACGGCGCTATGCCCTCCAACGAGGGGCGTGGTTATGTGCTTCGCCGCATCCTTCGCCGCGCCCTTCGCTACGCGAAGGACCTTGGCTGCAATCAGCCGATTCTTCATCGCCTTGTTGGAACCATTGCCGACTCCATGGGAGATTTTTTCCCCGAGCTTCGCGACCGTCAGGACGCTGTGGCGCGTATTGTTAAAGCTGAAGAGGAAAGTTTTCTTGTGACGCTCGACCGCGGCATTGAAATTTTTAACGGACTGGTCGGAAAGGCCCGTGCCGGAGGGTACGCCAATCTCGGGGGGGAAGACACCTTTAAGCTGTACGACACCTACGGATTTCCTTTCGACCTCACCCGCCTTATGGCCTCATCCGCCGGCCTGCAGGTTGACGGTGAAGGGTTTGAGCGCTGCATGCAGGAACAGAAAACTCGGGCTCGACTTGACCGCCGTGAGAAACAGCAGGGCGGTGCCGCAGAAGGATCGTGGGAGTGGTTCGCTGACCTTCATGCCACCGAGTTCACCGGATACGATGGGCTGGAATCAGACGCATCCATCATTGGTATTTCCAAGAGTAAAAAGAACCTTCTTCTCGTGCTCGACCGGACCCCGTTTTATGCCGAGAGTGGTGGACAGACCGGCGACAGGGGTTGGATAGAGACCGGCGAATACAGGCTTGAAGTGACTGACACGCAGAAAGACGGCGACTCGTTTGTTCATGTGGTTACCCGTGCTTTCGACAATGTCCGCGACAGCGAGGCTGACCCCGCCGACATTGCCATCGGGCCTGGCCCGGTGCACGCCTCGGTCAACCGGAAGCTTCGTCAGGCAACCGAACGGAACCACACAGCAACGCATCTGCTCCACGCTGTGCTTCGCCACACTCTCGGGCAGCATGTGCAGCAGAAAGGCTCGCTTGTCAATCCTGAGCGCATCCGGTTTGACTTCAGCCACTTCTCCAAACTTACCCCAGCAGAGATTGAAGCTGTTGAGGCAGCCGTGAATGAGTGCATCCGTCAGGCTGAATCAACCAAAAAACTGGCCGATGTTCCGTATGACGATGCCATAGCCAAAGGGGCGCTCGCATTTTTCGGCGACAAATATGCCGACCATGTCCGTGTTGTTGAAATTCCCGGAATTTCCGTTGAGCTCTGCGGTGGCACTCATGTTGACAATGTTGGCCAGATAGGGCTCTTCAAGATTGTGGGTGAATCCTCCGTGGCTGCGGGGGTCAGGCGTATAGAGGCCCTGACAGGCCGTGCGGCCGAAGAACTGATGTGGAACGAGTACCGTGAACTGCACGATGTGCGCCAGCTGCTCAAGCTGAAAGCCGAGGAGCCGACTGCCGAAAAAGTGGCAGCCATTCTTGAGGAGCGCAGAGGTCTGGAAAAACAGCTTTCGGATCTCAAGGCCGACGCCCTGCTTGCAAAGCTTCAGAGCGATGCGGCCGCTTCGGAAGAAGTGCAGGGTTGCCGCATTATTGCCAGTGTTGTTGAGGGTGCGAACGCCGAAGGTCTCCGTCTTGCGGTTCAGGCGCTTCGCCAGAAGTTCCCGCTCTCGGCAGGGCTGCTCTGCAGCGCAGCTGGGGGAAAAGTTTCCCTCGCTGCTTTCGCTTCCGACAGGGCGGTGAAGGAACTTGGTATTGATGCCGGAAAGCTTGTTCGCCAGGCGGCAGTTGCCGTTCAGGGCGGTGGCGGAGGTAAAGCTGAATTCGCCACCGCCGGTGGTAAAAACCCCGAGGGAATGGAAACGGCATGCAGTGTGTTCAGAGAAGCAGTACGCAGTATCGCAGATGCAGGGTAAGGGCAGAATTTTAATATTTCAACAATAGAATAAACAGGTAAAAAAAATAATAATGAAGAAGAGTGTAGATGTACTGGTTATAGGTGGAAGCGCTGCAGGTATAGCTGCGGCAACAACCGGCAAGGCGTTTTATGCCGATAAAAGTTTTATGATTGTGCGCAAGGAGCAGGAGGCTGTTGTGCCCTGCGGTATTCCCTATATTTTTGGCACCCTGACGGGTGTGGAGCAGAATGTTATCCCTAATGCGCACATTGAGGGTGCTGGTGTTGAGCTGGTTATTGACGAGGTGGTCTCACTCGACCGTGAATCGAAAACCGCCCGTACAGCAAATGGTTTGGAAATTTCGTTCGATAAGGTTGTCATTGCAACCGGCTCGCAGCCCCGTGTTCCCGGATGGCTCAAAGGGTGCGACCTTCAGAATGTTTTCACCATTCCCAAGGACCGTAACTATCTGGCCGATGTGCATCAGAAGCTTCAGTCATGCGAAAAAATCGTCATTATCGGTGGTGGTTTCATCGGTGTTGAAATGGCCGACGAACTCATCAAAAAAGGCAAGCAGATCACCCTGGTCGAAGTTCTCCCCCATGTGCTCAGCCTCGCTTTCGATAGCGATCTTTCTCTTAAGGCTGAAGGGATTCTCAAAGAGCGCGGAGTTACCCTCAGAACCAATGAAAAAGTTCTCGCCCTTGAGGGTGACGGCAGTGCCGTCCAGCGCGTCATGCTCGAAAGCGGCGATAGCCTTCAGGCCGATGCGGTCATTCTTGCAATGGGATACGCTCCCAATGTTGTCCTTGCTGAAAAGTCCGGCATGAAGCTCAATGAGCTCGGCGCTATCAAGGTTGACGAATACATGCGTACTGCCGACAAGGATGTGTTCGCCGTGGGCGACTGTGCCGAGAAATTCTCTTTTATTACCCGTATTGTCAAGGGCCTCATGCTCGCCTCCACCGCCGTATCTGAAGCGCGCATTGCCGGCATGAACCTTTTCGGCCTCTCAAGGCTGCGGACCTTCGGCGGCACCATTGCCATCTTCTCCACCGCAATTGGCGGCATCACTTTCGCAGCTGCAGGCGTCACGGAAGACCTTGCCCGTGAGCGCGGATTCGATGTGATCTCGGCCGGGTTCGAAGGCATTGATAAGCACCCTAAAACCATGCCCGGCACCGCAGCTCAGTTCGTCAAACTCATTGTCAACCGCGAAAGTGGCCTTGTGCTTGGTGGCGCAGTTACCGGAGGAGTTAGCGCAGGCGAGCTTATCAATGTGATAGGTGTCATTATCGAGAGCAAAATGACCATCAACGAACTGCTTACCATGCAGTTCGGTACTCATCCGCTTCTCACCGGCCCTCCCACTGGCTACCCGCTCCTAAAGGCAGCAGAAGCCGTTGAAATCAAGCTCCGCAACCTCGACCGCTGCGTCTGCGGCGCTCCCGAGAAAGCGAGCTGAGAACGGTAGGGTAGTAGAATATCGTTGACGACCCTGCGCATTCCACACCCAAAGTGCAGGATGCGAGAGGGCGTCGTTCTTTCTCATTGTAACAGAGGAGATCCGTTCTTATGAGCATACCTGCACCAAAACAGAAGCGTCGTCTCACCGCGCCCCGTGAAGAGATTGCCTGGTTTCCAACTATTGATCCGGATCTTTGCAACGGATGCGGTGAATGCCAGGAACTCTGCCGGCCGGGAGTGTTTCAGCCGGGCTCCGTTGTCGGTGAGAGCCGCCCGAAGATGAGGGTTGCAAACCCTTACAATTGCGTTGTTCTCTGTACCCGATGTGTGGCGCGATGTCCATCCGGCGCCATAAGCCTTCCTTCTGCTGAAGACTTCCGCCACTTTGTGGAAATCATCAACTGACCCCTAGCCACAATTGACGCCTTAGTTTATGCTGATTCTTGACTGTTTTTTTGGACGATGTGAAAAGCCCTCATGCGACGCTTGCCCCTTCAGGCCCGTTCGCTCACTGCGTCGTATGCTCAAATCGCGTTCAATGGAGGGGTTTGACGACGAACAGCCAGAAGCAACCCCGCCCGCAGAACCGCAGGTCACACTTCCTGAACCGCAGAAGGCCCATGAAAAGGCCCATGAGCAGCCCCCAGAGAAGGCGTATGTCAAAAAAAAGAAACGGCTGCTTGTGCCAAGGGAGGAGATTCCCTGGTACCCGACCATCAAGCCCGATCTCTGCAATGGCTGCGGCGATTGCAAGGTGCTCTGCAAACCCGGTGTTTTTGAACTCGGCCCTCCCGATCCCACCGGCGTTCAGCGGCCAAAACTGGTTGTTGCCAACCCCTATAAGTGCCTTGTGCTCTGCACCCGCTGCGTACCCATTTGCACCTCCGGAGCAATCACGCTACCACCCGCAGAGGAGTTTGAGAAATTCGTGGAATACATAGACTGACACTCTCCGCACCCTTCAATAATTCACTGTATATGAGGATTTCGAGCACCGCCTAACGCAGTCATGAGCCTGCTCACGGCGATACAGTATGTTACAGGCTATCGCGGTCGCGGAATCCCATCAGATAGAGTATCGCATCAAGGCCCAAGGTTGAAATGGCCTGACGGGCGCTTTCACGCACAATCGGCTTTGCGCGGAACGCAATACCGAGACCTGCGCGACCAAGCATGGGGAGGTCGTTGGCGCCGTCGCCGACCGCAATGGTCTGCTCAAGGCGGATGTTCTCTTTTCCGGCAATGTGCTCCAGCAGTTCAGCCTTCCGGTTTCCGTCCACCACTTGCCCGACAACTTTTCCCGTGAGCTTCCCATTCTCGATTTCCAGCTCGTTGGCATATACATAGTCTATGTTCAGCTTTTTTTGCAGATAGAGGCCGAAATAGGTGAACCCGCCTGAAAGGATGGCGGTTTTGAACCCAAGGTTGTGCAGGTTGTGGAAAAGGGTTTCTGCCCCTTCGGTGAGCTGCAGGCACCGGGCAACTTGTTCAAGCACCGACTCCTCAAGCCCCGCCAGTTTTGAAACCCGCAGGCGCAGGCTCTCCGAAAAGTCGAGTTCACCGCGCATTGCCCGCTCTGTAACGGCGGCCACTTCAGCGCCGACCCCCGCTTCAATGGCCAGTTCATCAATCACCTCGGAAGTGATGACGGTCGAATCCATATCAAACACTACGAGGCGGCGGTTGCGGCGGAAAATGTTGTCCTCCTGAAAGGCAATATCAATGCCGAGGCTGTCGGTAATGGCAAGCAGCTCTTCACGGAACTTCGCCTCATCCTCCACCTTTCCCCTGACTGAAAACTCCACGCAGGCTTTTGTCTGGTCGCTTTCCTTGCCGTTCTCCAGAGGCACGCGCCCCGAAAGGCGGCTGATGGTGTCTATATTCATCCCATGTGCAGTAACAGTTTCCGTCACCCGACCAAGGTGCTCGGCCGTTATCCTTCGGCCCAAGAGCGAAAGCAGGTGGCGCTCCTTGCCCTGCAGCCCAATCCAACCCTCGTATTCCGTCTCGCTGACAGGAGTGAAGGTAAGCTGAAGTCCAAGCGTATGTGTCTTGAAGAGAAGATCCTTCATAATGGCTGCGGAATTCGTCTCGCCGGGAATTTCCACCAGCATACCAAGGGAGAGATGGTTATGAATCACCGCCTGGCCGATGTCGAGCACAGGTATGAGGTGAGCGCTGAGCACCGAGGTGATTTCGGCGGTCAGCCCGTGACGGTCTGGGCCTGCAATGTTGATGAGGAGGAGTTCTTTCATTTCTTTACTCCCACTCAATCGTAGCCGGTGGTTTTGATGATATGTCGTAGGCGACGCGGTTGATGCCGCGGACCTCGTTGATGATACGGTTTGACACATGCCCCAAGAACTCGTGTGGCAGGTGGGCCCAGTCGGCGGTCATGCCGTCGGTTGATTCCACTGCGCGGAGCGCAAGCACATTTTCATAGGTGCGCTTGTCGCCCATTACTCCTACCGACTGCACAGGAAGAAGCACCGAGAAGGCTTGCCATACCTGCTGGTAGAGGCCGCTTGATTTCAGCTCTTCAATAAAGATTTCATCCGCGTTCTGGAGAATTTCAACCCGTTCGGGGTTTACCGATCCAAGAACCCTGACGGCAAGGCCGGGGCCGGGGAAGGGGTGGCGCATGAGTATGTTTTCATCAATTCCGAGTTCACGGCCGACGGCACGGACCTCGTCCTTGAAGAGTTCGCGCAGCGGTTCAATGAGCTTCAGCTTCATGCGTTTCGGCAGTCCGCCCACATTATGGTGCGACTTGATAGTTTCCGAAGGCCCTTTTACGCTGATGCTCTCAATCACATCGGGGTAGAGCGTGCCCTGCACCAGAAATTTCTCTTCGTGAATGTGCTCTTCAAAGACGCGGATGAAGGTGCGCCCAATGATTTTGCGTTTCTTTTCCGGTGAGGCAACTCCCTTCAGTCGCCCGAGGAAGAGGTCGCGGGAGTTGGCAAGGGTGATCTTCAGCCCCAGCGGCTTGAGGAACTTCATCACCTTTTCGGCTTCGTTCTTGCGGAGCAACCCGTTGTCAACAAAGACGCAGTGCAGTTGCTTGCCGATGGCCCGGCTTACCAGTACGGCGGCCACGGTGGAGTCGACCCCGCCGCTGATGCCGCAGATGACAGTATCGTTTCCCGCACGCTCACGAATATCCTCAATCTGGTGATCGATAAAGCTTTTTGATGACCAGTCGGGGGTAATGCCGGCAATGTTGAGCAGGAAGTTTGCGAGCAGCTGTTTTCCGTACAGTGAGTGCTGCACTTCGGGATGGAACTGGAGCCCGTATATTTTCAGAGCCGCTTTTTGGCCATAGCTCTCTATGGCGCACATTTCTGAGTTGCCGCTGCTTGCTGTGATGCGGAACCCTTCGGGCATGCGGGTAACCTTGTCGCCGTGGCTCATCCATACATCGGAATCGGGAATCCCTTCAAAGAGTATGCTTTCGTGCCCTTCCTTGCGGTCGACCAGAATTTTTGCCCTGCCGAATTCCTGCTTTGAGGAGCCTTCAACCGCGCCACCGAAATGGTTGGTTATTGCCTGCAGGCCGTAGCATATGCCGAGTATGGGCAGGCCGAGCGAGAAAATTCCAGGGTTCGGCAGAATGGCCGATTCACCGTAGACGCTTATGGGGCCGCCCGAAAGGATGATTGCCCTAGGGTTGTGCTCGCGTATTGTGTCAGGGGTGGTGCTGTAGGGGAGGATTTCGGAATAGATGCCGAGTTCGCGTATGCGGCGGGCGATAAGCTGCGTGTATTGTGATCCAAAATCCAGTACCAGGACTGATTGCATGAGAAGACGGTTGTTGGTTTAGTGAAAAGCCGGCATCAGAAACTCCATTCGCTCTTCAGGTCCTTTTCGGGTACCACTTGGTCGGAATGATCGGGCTGGTTTTGGTAATACTGGAACCCTTTCGGGGTAAAATATTCAATGTATACATCGGGGTCGTAGAGGTTAGACGGCCGGTTGGTTGTTGAGGAGATGGGTACGGCGATGACATTATCGGGAATATGGAAATACCTGTTCTCGAGGCCAAGCGTCGGGTCTGCGTAACAGCGTTTTATGAATCCGGCCCAGATTGGCAGCGAGGCACGGGCGCCTTGGCCGTACTCCATTGATGTGAACTTGACCCGCTCGTCGTCAAACCCGGTCCAGACCACGGCAACCAGTTGAGGCGTGAAGCCTGCAAACCATGCGTCGCGAAGGCTCTGGGTGGTGCCTGTTTTGCCTCCAGCCTCCATGTCGAGCCCGTAGCGGGCGCGAACGGCAATCCCGGTTCCTTTATTGATGACATCCTTCATCATGGAGACCATCACGAAATTACTTGTGGAATCAATGGCAAAGCGGCTGTTGGGAATATATTCCGACAAGGTGTGGTGGTTCTTGTCTTCCACCTTCAGAATGGATACGGGTTCGTTCCAGACGCCATTGTTGGCAAAGGTAGAAAACGCTCCAGCAAGTTCAAGCGGTGAAACTTCAGCCGTACCAAGTGCAATGGAGAGGTTCGAGGGGATGGGTGAAGAAATCCCCATTCTTCTCGCATAGCTGATGATTTCGGATGTGCTGAGATGCTCGTAAGCAAGCCGCACCGTTACTTGGTTCAGTGAGCGGGTAATGGCCGAGCGGAGTGTGGTCCACCCTCCTGAAGAGCCGTCGGAGTTTCTCGGAGACCAGATGCCGTCACCGCTTTTGAGCTCAAGCGGCTGGTCGAGCACCTCGAAGTTCGCGGGGATGCCCTTGTCGATGGCTGCGCTGTAAACAAAGGGCTTGAAGGTGGAGCCCGGCTGGCGCCGTGCCTGCCAAACATGGTCGAACTGGTACTTGTAGTCCTCGGGAGTGAACTTGTTTCCGCCCACCCAAGCCTTTACATGGCCGTTGCTCGGGTCTATGGCCACAAGAGCCACCTGAATGCGTGTTTTATCGTGAAGGAGCCCCTTCAGCCAGACCGTGTCGGCCTTGAGTTTCGTCATTGCCACTGCATCCGAAAGCCCGTCCTCGTCACGCATTTCACGGTACCGTGCGCTCTCCCTGATCATCTGGTTTTTCAGCGGTTCGGTCCATTTCCAGTAACGGTCGAAGGTTGCCTGCAGGCCGGCAAGATGCTCGGCCGCAGCCTCTTCGGCATATTTCTGCATACGGCTGTCGAGCGTGGTCTGTATTGTAAGGCCGTCGCGGTGGAGATTTACATCGCCAAGCCGTGCTGCGGGCTTGACTGTCTGGCGGATATACTCGGTGAAATAGGGTGCCGCGCCGTGGTGGCTGACGGGAGTATATTTGATGACGAGAGGGCTCTTTTTCGCCTTGGCCGCCACAGCCGGGGTGATAAACTTCTCCTTTTCCATCAGGGAGAGCACTAGATTTCTCCGTCCGAGTGAGCCTAACGGGTTCTTTTCCGGGTTGTAGGCTGTCGGGTTCTTCAGTGTGGCAATCAGTGTTGCGCTTTCGGGAAGAGTCAGCTCACTGGCTTTTTTGCCGAAATAGGTTATTGCCGCAGCCTCAATTCCGTATGCACCGGAACCGTAATAGACGGTGTTCAGGTAGAGGGCCAGGATTTCGTCTTTCGTATAGGTTTTCTCCAGCTCAACCGCCGTAACGAACTCCTTCATCTTTCGTGTGATGGTTCGCTCTTGCGTCAAAAAAAGGTTTTTGGCCAACTGCTGGGTAATGGTGCTCGCTCCGTGCCACCGGCTTCTGCCCCTCACCACATTTTCGCCCATGGCAATCACCAGACGGCGGAGATCGACCCCCCAGTGGCGGTAGAACGCAACATCCTCTGTGGCAATCAATGCGTTGCGTACTGACATTGGAATGGATTTAAGCGGCACAAAGGTTCGGTTTTTCAGGAAAAACCTGTGCAGAATGACGCCATCTTCCGAATAGACCAGTGATGCCAGGTCAGGGTTGGGGTTCTCAAGCTCCTCAATGCTCGGCAGGCCGAACAGGTTCGATTTTGCGAGTGTGACCGACGGAGCTGCCGTAAGAGATACTGCGATCATGACAAGGGCCAGGAGGAGGGCCAGGGAGGAAGAGTTACGAAGTCGGATGGTCATCAACAGTCAGTCTTGAAATTAGTCATCAGTTTCGGTGCGGTTTTCATAACAATCGGGTATCAAGAGCTCTTTTTATACAATTGCCCGGAAAATTCAAAATGTTTTTTCAAGGCCGCCGTGAACCGGGCCGTGTCTTCAAGCATCGGCAGGTGGCCGAGGTCCATAAACTGTGCCAGTTCTGTATGGGCCTGGGTCCTTTTTTTGCGTTCGTGATAGAGCGTCACCGTTCCTTCGGGAGGTATGGTCTGGTCGGCCATGCCTACGCAGCAGAGCACCGGAGAGGGGATGCTGACAACGCTTCGGGTATACTCCCTCAGCGCTTCCGGATCAATCGAAAAACGGCCCACCGCATTGGTTGCCTCGCGGTCGGAGCCGGCAAAGTCCTCAACAATGATATTGCTGTACTCCTTCCCTATATCCTTTGCCGTCGCCCGTTTGATGAACATGCTTTTCATCGGCTCCGCCAGAAAAATGTTTCTGAAATGGAGTGAGATATCAATCAGTCCGCCCAGTATGAAAAGCCCTACAGCATTACCCATTGACTCCTCAAAAATACCGCAGGCAATAATTGTAGCTGAAAGCAGGGCTTCTGAATAGCGGAGTGCGAGCTCGGTGGCCACCATTCCCCCCATTGAGTGGCCTACAATATGCAGGTTCCGGGATCGGGCGAGTCCAAGATACTCTATGAGCGCGCCAGCTTCATCGGCAAATCCGGCGATGGTGAGCGACGGGTTGTGCCCTTTGATGAGAGTTCTGCCCGTGCCGCTCTGGTCGTAGGTGATGCAGCGGTAGCCAGGTGAAAGCAGCTCAACCACCGGCTTCCAGTAACGGGCCGATATTGCCCATCCATTGACGAACAGTACTGCCGGCAGGGTGGCTGCTGACGGATCCGATTCCGCGGTATCCTCGTAATACATCCGGCATCGATCGGTGGCGAAATAGCTCATGTTCGGGAGTCTGAATCGTTTGCCAAAAAGAAAAGTTTAATATATAACTTATAATACGAAAGGGCAGAAAGCCCTCCCATAACTTTTTTACCACCCACAGTTCTTCCCATGGACTTTTCGCCCATTGCCCTCTTTGCGCCCCTTGTCGATTTCATCATGCACATCGACATCCATCTACTTTCGCTTGCCGCCGATTACGGCCTCTGGCTCTATCTCATTCTCTTTCTTATCGTCTTCGCCGAAACAGGCCTGGTTGTCACCCCCTTCCTACCCGGCGACTCTCTTATTTTCGCTGCTGGATCGCTCGCATCTCTGGCTGCCTCAGCCCTTGACCCTCACATTCTCTTTCTGGTGTTTTTCTCTGCCGCCGTCTTGGGCGACACCCTCAACTACGCAATTGGCCACAAGGTAGGTCCGCGGGTGTTTGATTACGAGAAATCTCTCATTTTCAACCCCTCGCACCTCATTAAAACCAACCACTTTTTTGAGAAATACGGAGGCAAAACCATCATTATTGCCCGATTCATCCCCATTGTGAGAACATTCGCCCCTTTTGTCGCCGGCATTGGCGCCATGACCTATCATCGTTTCATTCTCTTTAACATTGTCGGCGCCCTCCTTTGGGTCGCCATTTTCTGTTACAGCGGGTACTTTTTCGGGCAGCTCCCCTTTGTGCAGGAGAACTTCAAGCTGCTTATTCTTGCCATCATAATACTCTCCATTCTTCCCCCAATTGTTGAGTATATCAAGCACCGCCGGCTCCAGCCGTAGCTCTCGGTCTTCACTCTTTGTAGATGTGGACGGAATGTGGATAACTTGTTGATGGATTTGAGTATGTGTTGAATGCTTGCGGGATCTGGCCGGGATTATACATTGTGGTGGCCTCTGTTAAGTTGTTTTTTAGTAATGGTTTAAATTTGTATCGTAATTTCATGTGAGTCATTGTGGGATAGTTCCTAGTTTCTTATTTTTTCTGACAGAATGAATGTTGATTGTTGACAACTTTTGTCTGATAAAAAAACATGCCATTAAGTTGTCGGATTTTTTTATACTTACAGTCCGAAACGGCACATCGGCGTATAGCGCAGCCTGGTAGCGCACTTCCTTGGGGTGGAAGGGGTCGTGGGTTCAAATCCCGCTACGCCGACAGAGAACAAAGTCATACCTCACCCGCTTTTCTTTTTCCTAGGTTTATTTCCCTTCAGTTGCCATGACACACTCCGGCCAACAGGAATCGACCCCGAAAACTACCTCGAAATCAATTTCCTGTCCCATCTGCGGAGTACTCTTCACCTGTGAAGGTTCCGCTGAATGCTGGTGCGCATCGCGCACTGTTCCGACGGCCGTGCTTGAGGAACTCTCCCTTTGCTATACCACATGCATATGCCCAGCCTGCCTTGATGGTAAAATAGCGGAACATAAGGGTAACAACCCCTATAAGGAGTCGCTGTGATGTTGCGATTTGGCTTAATGCCAATGGCGCGTCGACTGCTGCTGTGTGCGGCACTCTCGCTCTCTCTGTTTTCGTCAGCGCTGGCCGTGCCAATCTTTCCCGCCAACGCACCGGCCCTGACTGCGGAGGAAAGGCGTTCTCTGAATGAGGGCGAAACGGTTGTATCCACTTCGGATTTTGAAGATGGAATTACAGGGGTGATAGGCAGGATTCGTATTGATGCGTCGGCAGCTTCCATATGGCGAGCTCTGACCGATTACGACAACCACAAAGATTTTGTGCCGAAACTGAAAGACAGCAGATTGATTTCGGACAACGGCACTGAGCAGGAGGTGTATTCAACCGGCCGGACAGGGGTGCTCTTTTTTAAAAAGACAGTCACCATACAGTTTCTTCTCAAGGGCGACTACCCCAACCGCCTCTCCTTCCATCAGACCAAAGGGGATTTCAGGCTCTATAGGGGAGAGTGGACCATTACAAGCTCTAAGGGTGTGCGGGGAAAGGTGCTGACATTCCGCGCTCACCTCAAGCCCGATTTTTTTGCTCCCGACTTTTTTGTCAGAGCCGTCCAGAAAAAAGATCTGCCGGGGATACTCATGGCTATGAAAGAGCGGGCCGAGAGCATGACCGTTGAGCTTCATGGTGCCCCCGAGAAGCTTCCTTAAGGAGTGAACCGGAGGCCTGCCGCCGTGGACGATACCGGGCAGTCGAGCCTTTTACGGAACAGTTCGGTCGCATCGCTTCCTGTGCAGTGGCTGGTGTGAATTCGCCCGATAGGGAACTTCTCCAGCGCAGTAACCGTTTTTTCAAGTCTCTCGCTGCTTGCTGATGAAAGGTGCAGGCCACCGACAACCGAAACTATCCTCTCCTCTCCACTCACCGATCTGATATGGTTGATGGTGTTCACCAGCCCCGAGTGGCAGCACCCTGCAATAATTACCAGCCCCTCCGCAGTCTTTATCCACAGCGACAGATCGTCCTCAATCGGATCGGGAATGTTTCCTTCCGTGTCGAGGAAAAACGGGCCGCCGGGATCCTCAAATTCGCTCAGTCTCGGCACGGGGCCAGTCACCCAGATATCAGGAAGAATTTCAATAGGCCCTGTGGCGCTCAGAATCTGTGAGGGGGCGAGGGCTCGGATAGCCTCTTTGCACTCATCGGGCATGTCGGTCGGTTTTGCCACACCCTCTCGGATGCTCCACCGGCGTGTGAGTGCGCCCGGATGCATGCACACCTTCATTCCTGGAACCTCACTGAGCACCGTTGCAACACCTCCTGTATGGTCGTAATGGCCGTGGCTCAGCACCAGCATGTTAGCCTTTGCAAGCTCAATCTCAAGCAGACGGAGGTTTGCTGAAAATGCTGTGGCGCGCCCCGTGTCGAACAGCAGTGTGGAGCCTCCGGCTTCTATCCAGAGAGAAAAACCATGCTCGGAGTTGAAGCCGGGCAGCGGCGTGTTGTCAACAATAACGGTTAATTGTATGTCCTCGGGTTTCATCATGGTGGGGTTCGTTGGAGTGTCAGATTTTTTCATAGGAATGAAAGCTGTGTATATTTGATCAGAATCGCAACAATTGAAGTCGCCCTTACAACCAATTTTCCCTGTGTTTCATGCAGAACCAAACCGTCAGTATTCTCGGGTGTGGCTGGCTCGGTCTTCCGCTCGCCAAAGCTCTCGTCAAAGAGGGTTTCATTGTTAAAGGTTCCACCACCGCCGAGGAGCATGTGGAAAAGCTCCGCAGTGAAAGAATTGAGCCTTACCTCATCACCCTCATGCCTGAGCTTGAAGGAGAGGACGCAGCGGATTTTCTGCAGAGCGATACCCTCATCATCAACTTTCCTCCCGAGCGCCGCGCCGATATAGCGGAGTACCATATCCAGCAGTTTTCCTCGCTGATTGACGCTCTTCAGCTCTCGCCGGTGCGCACTGTCCTCATGGTCAGCTCTACCTCGGTCTATCCCATGCTGAACCGCGAGGTGACTGAAGACGATACGGATTCGGGCAGTGCTGGTTCAGCCGCCGGAGAGGCACTCTTGCTTGTTGAGGAGATGCTGATGCAGGAGCGCTCCTTCCAGACCACCGTCGTAAGGTTCTGCGGGCTTGTCGGGTATGACCGATCGCCAGCAAACTATCTTGGCCGAATGGTTGAAATTGCGGAGCCTGCCCAGCCGATGAACCTGATTCATCGGGATGACTGCATAAAGATTATAAGCGAAATCATCCGTCTCGGTCAATGGGGAGAGGTGTTCAACGCCTGCAGCCCCAGCCACCCTTTCCGCATCGACTACTATAGTAAAGCGGCGGAAGCGGCCGGTATAGAACTGCCTCCCGTCAGTGAAGGGGAGGAGCCGTCTCCCTTCAAGATTATCAGCAGTAGCAAGCTTGTTGGGGCACTCAACTATCAGTTTCTCCATCCCGACCCGCTGACTTCCCTTTCATGAGCATGTCCGGAGCAGATCCTCACAACGCATTTCTGATTGCCGCCCCCTCAAGCGGATCGGGCAAAACAACCATCACGCTCGCACTCCTTCGGCTGCTCGGCCGGCGGGGGCTTAGGGTGCAACCCTTCAAATGCGGCCCCGATTATCTCGATACCCGCCTTCACTCCATGGCGGCCTCGTGCGGCTCGGAGGAGAGCATTGGCATCAACCTTGATTCGTTTATGTCGTCAGAAGGGCATGTGCGTGAGCTTTTCAGCCGCTGGTCGCGGGGTGCGGACGCTTCAGTGGTGGAAGGGGTGATGGGGCTGTTTGACGGGGCTGAAAAAAGCCGCGGCAGCAGTGCGGAAATTGCCAAATTGCTCGGCCTGCCGGTGGTAATGGTGGTGGGGGCAAAGAGCATGGCCTATTCAGCCGCACCGCTCCTCCACGGGTTCCGCACCTTTGATCCTGCGCTCAACCTTGTCGGAGTGATTTTCAACCAGGTCAACACACCCTCGCATTACAGCTACCTTGAGGCCGCCGCACGCGATGCCGGCGTGGAGCCGCTTGGCTATGTGCCCCACAGCGAGGGTATCGCCATTAGCGAGCGCCACCTCGGCTTGAACACCTCCGCCTCGTACGATCGTGAAACGGTTATCAATGCCATGGCGGATCATGTTGAAAAAACCGTTGACATTGACCGCCTTCTCGCCCTTTCCCAGTGCCCGCGTTCCGTTGCTCAGCACCTCCGGCAAAAGCCGAAAGGCTCGTTGAGGATTGCCGTTGCGCGCGACGAGGCGTTCAACTTCCTCTATCAGGAAAATCTTGAAGTTCTTGCTGCTCACGGCACAATTGAGTGGTTCAGCCCCCTTGCCGACCAGCGCCTACCCGAAGCCGACTTGGTCTGCCTTGCCGGCGGCTACCCCGAACTCTATGCAGAAAAGCTTTTCAGCAATCGGGCCATGTGCAATGCCATTGCGGAGTACTGCCAAAAAGGAGGGCACGCTTACGCGGAATGCGGGGGGATGATGTACCTCGGCAAGATGCTCACTTTGAAGGACGGCACCTCCCTTCAGATGTGCGGTGTGCTTGATCTCGACACCACCATGGAGGACGCTCGTCTTACACTCGGTTACCGGGCCCTTACCCTTGAAGGCGACCCTGGCGGTGAACTCCGGGGGCATGAGTTCCACTACTCGCGCCTCAAGCGGACCGGCGATCTTCGGAACATAGCCACGGTCAAAAATGCACGCAACGAGCCATGCCTGACGCCCGTTTATCGTACAGGCAACACCATTGCTTCCTATATCCATCTCTACTGGGGTGAACGGCGCAACTTTCCCTGCTGGCTGCATTCACTTACAGAATAAACTCCAGGTCCGCATCCTCCTTTATGGTTGTGCGGACAAACAGGCTCAGCTCATTGAGAAAAGAGAGAAAGCGCTGCGGGTCGATTTCACGAAGAAACGCCGCTGGCGGCTCCTCCTGCCATCCCAGCAGAACGGTCTCAGGGTTTTCAGGATCAATCTTCCGGCGCTCTTCAGCAATAATATTGAGCATCGTTTTCAAGCTGCTGCAGTGAAGGAACGCTTCGTCCCAGCTATCGAGCCCATTGCCACTTTCCGACATGAACGGAAGGCCGCTGAGCGCGTCCGCAAGCCCGTAATGGAATAGCGCTGCGTAGTTGTGCGCGTCAACTGCAATGGAGCTGTAGACCTTGTATCCATAGTCCTCCAAGAGCACGCGGTTGATGGTGCCGCTCCGGCAGATGGAGAGTTCGCGGTGCCGGGGGTCAGCATCGTCAATAAGAATATAGGTGACCTTCATTGGGTGGCGGATTGAGAACTTTTTACTCTGCTGCAGGGTTTTAATATACGCAGCGAAAGAAATGAGCCTTTGCAGCGTCAAAAGAACATAAGGAGAACAGCGCGGACGAACAAACGGCGCATGCTTGTGAGTGGAAAGTGGTGACGCCTTCGTTTTTGCAACGAAGAAAGATTGGTTTTCACTCGGTATCTTTATATAATTCTTGTGCGCGACAGTTCTTGCGTACATACACTATACTACAGTACACCACAATGGAAGGAAATTTCTCAAACAGGGTTCAGGATGTCATTCGCCTCAGCCGCGAAGAGGCCCTCCGTCTTGGCCATGATTATATAGGCACCGAACACCTTCTTCTCGGACTTATCCGCGAGGGTGAGGGAATTGCTGCCAAAATTCTCAAGAACCTCAAGATAGATCTCTTTAAACTCAAGCAGAAAATAGAGGAGAGCACACGGCCGAAAGTGCCCGCAACCCAGATGGGCAATGTGCCACTCACCAAGCAGGCCGAAAAGGTGCTGAAAATTACCTATCTCGAAGCCAAAATCTGCAAGTCGAACATCATTGGAACAGAGCATCTGCTGCTCTCCATTCTGAAAGGTGAAGACAACATAGCTGCGCAGATACTCGAACAGTTCGGAGTCACCTACGACCTCGCACGCGATGAACTTCAGGTTATCAGCGGCAGCACCGGCACCGGCGAACCGGGAGACTCTCCCATGGAGGAATCGTTCTCCTCAGGTAGATCGGAACGCCCTGCCAGAAAAGGCGAGAGTCGCAAAGGGGAGCGCACTAAAACCCCCGTGCTCGACAACTTCGGGCGCGACATCACGCGTCTTGCCATAGAAGACCGGCTCGACCCTATCATCGGGCGCGAGAAGGAAATTGAGCGAGTAGCCCAAGTGCTCAGCCGCCGCAAAAAGAATAATCCTGTCCTCATCGGTGAACCCGGTGTTGGTAAAACCGCCATAGCCGAAGGGCTCGCACTGAAAATCGTGCAGCGTAAGGTATCGCGGGTTCTTTTCGACAAGCGGGTGGTAGCGCTTGACCTCGCTGCTCTTGTGGCCGGCACCAAATACCGCGGCCAGTTTGAGGAGCGCATGAAGGCCCTTATGAACGAGCTTGAGAAGTGCCGCGATGTCATCCTTTTTATCGACGAACTCCACACCATCATTGGTGCAGGCGGTGCCTCCGGATCGCTTGACGCCAGCAACATTTTCAAGCCCGCGCTTGCCCGTGGTGAACTCCAGTGCATTGGAGCCACCACGCTCGACGAGTACCGCCAGTATATTGAAAAAGATGGTGCGCTCGACCGCAGGTTCCAGAAAATCATGGTTGAGCCGACCTCTGTTGACGAAACCATTCAGATTCTCAATAACATCAAGAGCAAATACGAGTCGCACCACCATGTGAGCTACTCGGAAGACTCAATAGAAAAAGCAGTCAAGCTTGCCGATCGCTACATCACCGACCGTTTCCTTCCCGACAAGGCCATTGATGTGATGGACGAGGCAGGAGCGCGCGTGCACCTCAGCAACATTCATGTACCGAAGACGATTCTTGAACTCGAGAAATCCGTGGAAGAGGTAAAAGCTGAGAAGAACCAGGTGGTGAAAATGCAGAACTTCGAAGAGGCTGCAAAATTGCGCGACAAAGAGAAGAACCTTCTCGAAGCGCTCGACCACGCCAAGCAGGAGTGGGAGGACGAGGCAGCCGAAACCGTCTACGATGTAACCGAAACCGACATTACCTCGGTTGTGTCCATGATGACCGGCATTCCCGTGGACCGTGTTGCCCAGTCTGAATCCAAAAAGCTCCTCTCTATGGAGGCTGATCTCCAGAAAGAGGTCATAGGGCAGGACGAAGCAATCAAAAAAATCACCAAGGCCATACAGCGGACCCGTGCCGGCCTGAAGGATCCCTCGCGTCCCATCGGCTCATTCATTTTCCTTGGCCCCACAGGCGTGGGTAAAACCGAGCTTGCCAAGGCGCTTACCCGCTACATTTTCGACAGCGAAGATGCGCTCATCCGCGCCGACATGAGCGAGTACATGGAGAAATTCTCCGTCAGCCGCCTCGTTGGAGCGCCTCCCGGATATGTGGGATACGAAGAGGGTGGTCAGCTAACCGAAAAAGTGCGGCGCAAGCCCTACTCTGTGGTGCTGATTGACGAAATCGAAAAAGCGCATCCGGATGTGTTCAACATCCTGCTTCAGGTGCTTGATGAAGGAGTGCTCACCGACGGCCTCGGCCGCAAGGTAGACTTCCGCAACACCATCATCATCATGACCTCAAACATTGGAGCCAAAGACATCAAGAGCTTTGGGGCTGGTTCAGGCATGGGCTTCACCTCCCCCGACGACAGCACCGGCAGCTACAAGGCCATGAAGTCGACCATTGAAGACGCTCTCAAACGGGTATTCAACCCCGAGTTCCTGAACAGGATTGACGACACCATCGTCTTCCACCAGCTCGAAAAAGAGGACATCTTCAAAATTATCGACATCACTGCCGGCAAACTCTTCAAAAGACTTCACGAAATGGGTATTGAAGTCACCCTTGACGAGAAGGCAAAGCAGTTCCTTGTCGACAAAGGTTACGATCAGAAATACGGGGCCCGACCCCTCAAACGGGCCCTTCAGCGCTATGTTGAAGACCCCCTCGCCGAAGAGATGCTCAAGGGCCGCTTCAGCGAAGGTAGCAGTGTTCGCATAGGCTTTGATGAAAAAGAGCAGGCTCTACAGTTTTCTGATGCAGATGCGACTCCGGCCAAAAAAAGCCGTCGTCAAGAGAAGCTCGACAAAGAGTAATTTTTTATCCCCCCATACCCGGTTACGGTTCATGTCGTTCCGCCCTTCAAAGCGAGGGCGGCGTGGCCGTATTTTCCACAACCTACAACAACCAAAAAAAGGGAATACCTATGTTGAAATCAACACTTTTCGCCATCCCGATGCTCGCAGCATCACTCACCCTCAATGCCGGCATGGCGTCAGCAGCAGAAGGGGCTGCACCGGCCAAAGCGCCAGCAGGAGCAGCCGTTCAGCCTAAAGGCATGGTCTCAGAACCAGCCCATCAGGCACCTGCGGCTCTCAAAACAGCAAAGCCCGCAGCCGAAGCTGTCTACGGAAGCGAGCTGATGACCAAAGCAGAAATCGCCGACTACGAGGCACAGCTCAAAGCCTGCAAAAATCTAGAAGCACGCACAAAGCTTCAGATGGAGCACCACACTCGCATGCAGGAAAGAGCCGCAGCAAAAGGCGTAACTCTTCCCGATTAAAAAACTTGGAGGTTGGGGTACTCATGATTGAGTGTACTTAAATGCACACGCAGTCATGAGTGTCCGTCTTTCTCGGTCAGTACAAAAGCCATTCTTTCGGGAATGGCTTTTGTTGTTTTCGAAGCTTCAGGGTATCGGGGGATGGTCTTTCAATGCATCGAGTGAGCGCTGGAGCAACTCCTCGGGCAGCGGATAGTCGCTGATCTTTCCCGACATGAAGGCGTCGTAACCCTGCAGGTCCATCAGCCCATGACCCGACCAGTTCATCAGAATCACCCTCTCTTTTCCCTCCTCTTTCGCTTTCTTTGCCTCACGGATGGTTTCGGCAATAGCATGCGAGGTTTCAGGCGCAGGAATGAACCCCTCCGTATGGGCGAACAGTAGCGCAGCCTCGTAGCACTCGGTCTGTGGCAAGGCATTCGCCTCAATCAGCCCAAGCTGGCGCACATGGCTCACCAGAGGGGCCATGCCGTGATAGCGCAGCCCGCCAGCGTGGATTGCCGGAGGGATGAACCCGTGGCCGAGGCTGTGCATCGGCAGCAGCGGCGTCATCTTTGCCACATCGCCCGCATCATATACATAGGGGCCCCTCGTCAGGGTCGGGCAGGCCTCCGGTTCGGTGGCGATGATGCGCACCTCTTTCCCGTGGATCTTGTCGCAGATGAAGGGGAAGCTAATGCCCGCAAAGTTTGATCCGCCTCCTGCGCAGCCGATCACTACATCTGGATACCGTCCCACCTTTTCAAGCTGCTTCTTCGCCTCAAGGCCAATGATGGACTGGTGCATCATTACATGGTTTAGCACGCTGCCAAGCGCGTAGCGGGTGTCTTCGCGCTCCACCGCCTGCTCAATTGCCTCGCTGATGGCGATGGCAAGGCTTCCCGGCGTGTCGGGCATTTCGGCAAGGATTTTGCGACCGATAGCCGTCTCCATGCTCGGGCTCGGAATGCAGTCAGCCCCCCATGTTTTCATCATGATTTTGCGGAAAGGCTTCTGGTCAAAACTGATGCGCACCATGAACACCTTGCACTCAATGCCCACAAGCTTGCAACTCATTGCCAAGGCGCTGCCCCACTGGCCAGCCCCCGTTTCCGTGGTCAGGTACTTGATGCCGAACTGCTTATTATACCACGCCTGCGCCACCGCAGTGTTCGGCTTGTGGCTGCCCGCGGGCGAGACCCCCTCGTTCTTGTAATAGATTTTCGCCGGAGTCCCCAAAGCCGCCTCAAGTCGCCGTGCCCGGTAGAGCGGAGAAGGGCGCCAAAGCTTCAGGATGCCCTGAATTTCATCAGGAATGTCAATCCACCGCTCCGTACTCATCTCCTGCTCAATCAGGTTCATCGGAAACACCCGCGCAAGATCATCCGGCCCTATCGGAGTGCCATCCAGCCCCACAGGAGGCGGAAGCGGCACCGGCAGATCAGCCTGAATGTTATACCACTGCCGCGGCATTTCATCTTCAGTAAGGAGAATCTTGGTAGGCTCTGTGCTCATTGCGGTAAGGATTTATGTTGTGCGGGTAGAGCGGGAGGGGCTTTCAGTCCCCACAGAGGGGTGCCTGTATCAGAGTGCCGAAGACGGGAATCGAACCCGTACGCTCATTGCTGAACACGGGATTTTAAGTCCCGGGCGTCTACCAATTCCGCCACTTCGGCCAGTGCCGCTAAAGTTACAACCTTCCCCGTCTTTCCCCAAGCAATCACCTCTTCCCTGCCCGCCCCGGGAAGAGGTGGTAACACTCTTGACTATGTGTACTTATTGTACTTAAGTGATTTTCAATCAATAAGTAACGGTCTTTTTTATTTGACGCGTAAGTACAAGCAGTCAACAGTGTCCCTAACTTTTTTTATTTGAAATGGTCGAAGCCGGGGAGGGCTGTGAGGTCTATTGTGATGCCGTAGATGTCTTTGAGGAGGAGGCCTGAGTCTTTGGGGGTAATTTCTCCTATGATTGCAATGTCGCGGTTGTCGGCTATTTTTTCGTGTTCTTCCTTTGATATGGTGAAGAGGAGTTGGTAGTCTTCTCCTCCGCTGATGGCGAACCCGAGGGCGTCGTCCTGGAGTTCGTCGGCAATGAGGCGGGCGGTGGAGTTGACGGGGATGCGGCTCTCCTGGAGCAGGGCTCCGACGGCGGAGGCTTTGCAGATGTGGCCAAGGTCCTGGCTGAGCCCGTCTGAGATGTCGATCATTGCTGATGGGCGTACATTGCGTTCGTGCAGAAAGCGGACGGTGTCGAGCCGGGCGAGGGGGAGCAGGTGCTGCTGTATGGCGCCGCTATATTCCTGGAGGTCGGCCATGAGGTTGCGGTTGTAGGTCTCGTTGTTTTCAATGTGCTCCATCATGATGAGCTTTTCACGCGTCAGCACCCTCAGCCCTGCTGCCGAACCGCCGAGCGAGCCGGTGACGCAGACAAGATCTCCCTCTTTCGCCCCTTTTCGGTAGGTGATCATGCTTTTGGGAACTTCGCCCGTTACAGTCACCGATATTACAAGCCCTGAGCGCGAACGCGAGGTATCGCCGCCGGTAATGGCGATGCCGTATTCCCGTGCAGCGCTTTCCATGCCGCGGTAGAGCTCTTCAATCATCTCCACCGGTATTGAGGGAGGTACGGCAATGGAGACGAGGGCATAGCGGGGGATGGCGTTCATTGCGCAGATGTCGGAGGCGTTGACGCTGATTGCCTTGCTTCCGAGATGTTTTGCCGGTGTGGTGAGGAGGTCGAAGTGCACCTGTTCGATGAGCAGGTCGGTTGAGCTCAACTGCAGCATTTTGGCTGAGGGCCGCCAGACGGCGCAGTCGTCGCCAATTCCAATCACCAGTTTCGGAGCACTCTCTAGGGTGGGTTGGACAATGCTCTTGATGCGTTCTATCAGGCCGAACTCTCCTGTCTCCGATGTAGCTTTATATGCCATTATTTTGCGTAAATTGATTCAACATTTCTTGCGGCTGAGGTCGTGTGGTTATTATTAGTAAACATAGAACAATATCTCGTTTATATGGGTTTTTTTGACAAGTTCAAGTTATCGCGGCTGACGGAGGGCCTTGGAAAGACAAGGGAGACGCTTCGTGAAAAGCTGGCCGTGGTGACAAAGGGTAGGACGGAAATAGATGACGAGTTCCTTGAAGAGCTCGAGAATATTCTTGTGTCGGCCGATGTTGGTGTTGAAACAACGCTGGCGATTGTTGATGCCATTACCGAGCGCGCAAAGCTGGAAAGCTACCGTTCGGAGGATGATCTCAACGGGATGCTGATGGATGAAATAGGCAAGATGCTCATGGACAGTGGTGACGAGCATCCTGTTGAGTTTGATGCGCCACTTCCCGCCAAACCCTATGTTATACTGATTGTGGGTGTGAACGGGGCAGGCAAAACGACGAGCGTTGCCAAACTTGCCTCCAACTACGAAAAGGCCGGCAAAAAAGTGATGATTGCCGCGGCCGACACCTTTCGCGCTGCCGCTTATGAGCAGCTTCAGGTATGGGCTGAGCGGGCGGGAGTTCCGCTTATTGGTCAGGGGCAGGGGGCCGACCCCGCTTCGGTGGTGTACGACGCAGTCAGTGCCGCCGTGGCTCGTAACGCCGATGTGGTGCTGGTCGACACGGCGGGCCGCCTGCACAACAAGAGCCACCTGATGGAGGAGCTCGCAAAAATTATGCGGGTGGCGAAAAAGAAAATACCCGAAGCTCCGCACGAGGTGCTGCTGGTGCTCGACGGCACCACCGGTCAGAACGCGGTGCAACAGGCGCGTGAGTTCATGAAGTTCGTGCATGTGACCGGCATTGTGGTAACCAAGCTCGACGGCACGGCGAAGGGGGGCATTGTGCTCTCCATATCGCGCGACCTGAAGCTACCGGTGAAATACATTGGGGTGGGTGAAAAAATCGACGATCTGCAGCTTTTTGACCGCAGCCAGTTTGTGGGTGCGATTTTAGGTCGATAAAATAGCAGGGAAAACGACAGGGAGAAGGTCTGAGAGAGCTGTAATCCTCTTCGTCAGCATTCTCTCAACTGAGGGCGGGTCGGTAAGGCGGAGCAGGTGGGTGCCGCTCCTGGCATCCTGAGCACCGAGGCGCGGGGCGAGGGGCCGGGCACCGGGATGAAGGCCGAGCGCTTCAGAAAGGGGCTCTTCAAGGTGCAGCGGACAACGGATGGCTACAACTCCCGTGATTTCCACTTCAAGCCGGTCAAGCAGCCAGTCTGCATGCCAGTGAATATGTTTTTCCCGGGTTTTTGGCTGAACAGTATCGATAAGTCCTGCTTCCAGGAATCGTTTTGCCATCGGTTTGCGGATTGCGTGTGCCCGAAGCCTTCTGGAGCGTGAGGCGTGGCGGAGAAGACGAGCTGCAAGGGGGGAGCCTGAAGCGCGGTTGCTGAGGGCTGAACCAAGATAGAGGTATTCTCCTGCTTCCACCAGAACCGGCTCACCCTTCTGGAACCGACCAAAGGAAATACTTAGATTTTTTTCAACCCGAATGAACAGGATATAGCTCCCCATGCGGCAGTTGTTGCCGAAAATGGTAAACTTTGGTGTAGGAAGAGGGTTGAATGGTTGTTTTTTCATATTTTAGACTCAAGGTTGAGTGGCGGAGCGGTCCCCGGCGTTTCCGACTGAAAGATAAACGATTTCAGGTATGGATTGGACGGAAACAGAGTTTGACCGCCAGCGCAGGGCGATGGTGGATTCGCTCCGGTGGAACGGTATTGGGAACCCCTGGGTTCTCGAAGCGTTTCAGGAGGTTCGCCGGCATCTTTTTGTCCCCGAAGAGGGGAGAGCCCACGCTTACGACGATGCAGCATGGCCCATAGGCTACGGGCAGACGATATCGCAGCCCTTCACGGTTGCCTATATGACCAGCTTGCTGGCCGACCATGTACCCGGAGGTAGCGGTAGACCCTCTGGCAGGGTGCTGGAGATTGGGACCGGTTCGGGATATCAGGCGGCCATTCTTGAAGCGATCGGCTACAGTGTTTTTTCCGTGGAGCGGCTGCCTGTTCTTTACCATCAGGCAGTTGCGAAGTTTCACCGTTTCGGTCTCCCTATTGCCTGCCGGCTGGGAGACGGTTCACTCGGCTGGCCCGAAGAGGCTCCTTTTGATGGTATTCTTGTGAGTGCCGGCGCCCCGTCCGAGCCGAAAGCGCTCAAGGAGCAACTTGCCGATAATGGGAGAATGGTGATACCCGTCGGCAGCCGCGGCATGCAGGTGATGACCCTCGTCACTCGGAAGGGCGGGCAGTTCGAAAGGGAGCAGTACCAGAATTTTGCCTTCGTGCCGCTGGTTGGCAGGGAGGGTTGGGACGACAAGGATGCACTTTTATACTAATACATATCAGTTGAGGACTCTATGGCGGTAATGTCAAACCTGCGCAATAAAACGCACATTATTCTCTACATTCTTCTTGCTTCCTTTCTCGGGCTGATAGTCTTTGAATGGGGTATGAACTTTGCCGGATTCGGCGGTCGCAGTGGAAGAGGGCAGAACGCCGGCCGCGTGAACGGCGTGGCGGTTCCCTACAGCCAGTACGACCAGGTCTATCGCCAGTTCAGCGAAAACTACCGCCGTAGCAATCCCGGCGCCGACATGTCGCCCGAAATTGAACTCCGGGTACAGGAACAGGCATGGAACACCGTTGTGGACCAGATGCTTCTTGAACAGCAGTTCCGGAAATTTGGCATTACGGTGCAGGACGGCGAAGTCTTTGCCGCTATCAACCGCCCCAATCCGCCGCAGGTGATAGCCGGAAACTTCACCGACCCGGCCACCGGCACTATTGACCGCACAAAGCTCAGCGCAGCCCGCAGCGACCCGCAGAACAGCGAGATGTGGGTGCAGGTTGAGGAGATCATCCGGCACGAACTCAAGATGGATAAGCTGATTCTGGCACTTCGCACCATGGAGCATGTGACCGATCTTGAGCTTGAAACCCTTGTGCGCCAGCAGTATACCCGCATGGAGGCTTCGTTCATCCCCGTTCCGTTCAGCTTCGCCGGCGATGACAGCAAATACCCAGTCAAGGAAGATGAGATAAAAAAATACTACGGTGAGCACCGCGAGCTTTTTGCCGAGGACCCTTCCCGCTCCTCCGACTTTGTCTTTTTCCCTCTCATTCCCTCAGCAAAAGACAGCCTGGCCGCACAGCAGGAGTTTGTGTCCATCCGCGCCGGATTTACAACAACCCGCAACGACACCGACTTTGTGAGGATGCAGAGTGACCGTCCCTCTTCCATCAATGAAACGCTTGACCGGTCCGATTTTTCACCCGAAGCAGGTGCAACCCTTTTTGGTTCCTCCAGCCTCCGAGCCGGAGCTATTCTGGGCCCCATTGCCGACAACGGTACCTACCGTCTTCTAAAAATAAAATCAGTGACTATCGCAAAGAGCCCTGTTGCCCGCGCGTCCCATATTTTGATCCGTTTCAATCCAAATAGCCGTCCCGACATCCAGAAGGCCCGAGTCCTTTCCGACATGATTCTGCGGGAACTGAAGGCCGGTGGGAACTTTGCTGAACTTGCTCGGCGCTACTCCGCCGACCCCGGCAGCGCAGTAAAGGGAGGCGATCTCGGCTGGTTCCGCAGCGACCGCATGGTGCCGGAGTTTGCCGACGCTGTGTTTGCTGCAAAGCCTGGAGCCATTGTTGGCCCGGTCCAGACCCAGTTCGGCCTTCATATCATCAAAGTTGCCGGGTTTGACCGCAAGGCCGTTTTTGCCTCTGAAATTGTGCGCACCATTCGCCCCTCAAGTGAAACCACCGAGGGTATCCGCCGCCGCGCCATGGTGTTTCAGATGGACGCCAAAGAGAAAGGGATTGACAAGAGCGCCACAGCCGACAACCTAGCCCTTGAAACCACCGGAGAGTTTGGCCGCCACATGGCCATAGCTACCATAGGCTACAACGATAAAATCGACGACTTTGCCTTTCGCTCCAGCGAAGGCGATCTGAGTGATGTTATTGAAACTCCCAAGGGGTTCTATGTCATGCGCTTGACCGGCAAAAACGACAGCGGGTACCACAAGCTTGATGACGAAATCAAAGCCGGCATTACCACCGAAATCATCAAAGAGAAAAAAGGCGACTTCATCAAAAGCCGTCTCGCTTCGCTTGCTGCCTCTCCCGGCGCAACGCTTCAAAAGATTGCCGCTGCTGACAGCAGCTTCAGCCTGTTCAGCGCCCGCGACATCCGTTGGAGCGATGGCTACATTCCCGGCTACGGCGTTGACCGCCCTCTGGTTGAAGCCATGGCCGGCATGCCGCTCTCCAAGCTTTCGGGGCCGGTACAGAGCCTGAGTGGGTACGCAGTTTTTGAAGTCTCCAGCCGCGCGTTGCCTGAAGGGCTCGACATCAAGACTGAAACAGCCGGCATAGCTCCGCAGGTGCTAGGCTTCAAGCAGGAACAGCTTTTTTCGGCTTACTTCACCGCCCTGCGCAAGCAGGCCAAAATTGAAGACCTGAGGCCCTGAACGGGTGTCGCGAGTTACCCTTTCCCGAACGCTTCGAGCCGCTCCTTGATGGCATTTGCGGTGGTGAGCTGCAGGCAATTGCGGACGAGTGCTTCGGTTTCTTCAAGGGTGAAGCACCCGACGAGGGACTTGAGTTTGGCAATGTCGGCACTGACCACGCTGAAGTGGCGCAGTCCGCAGCCGAGGAGGAAGGGGAGGGCGAGGGGGTCGGAGCCCATGTCGCCACAGATGACAGCTTTGCACCTGTTTTTCTGAGCGGTGCTGATAATGCGATAGAGCTGGCGGATGAGTGCCGGATGGAACTTCTCGAACAGATCCTGCACAATCACATTGTTGCGGTCGACGGCAAGGGTGTACTGTGTGAGGTCATTGGTGCCAATGCTGATGAAGTCCACCACGCGGGTGATTTCCTCAATCAGTTCCACTGCAGCCGGCACCTCTATCATTGCGCCGATTCCGGGTTTTTCAATCTGATGGGAGCCCGACTCGGTCAGTTCAAGATAAACCCGGTCGACAATTGCACGCACCTGGGCAATTTCATCAAGCGACATGATCATCGGCACCAGAATGTCGAGATTGCCGTGTGAGTTGGCCTTCAGAATGGCCGTTATCTGCGCCTCAAGAATTTCAGGCAGGTCGAGCAGAATGCGAATGCCGCGCCATCCGAGGTTCGGGTTCGGCTCTTTAACGGGCGAGTACATCAGCTTGTCGCCGCCTATGTCAAACAGGCGGATGTCGAGCGGCATGGGGGCAATGGCGTCGGCCATCTGGAAGTAGTAGCTCTCCTGCTCGGCTTCGGTGGGTACTTTGGACGCGTCGGTGAAGAGGTTCTCGCTCCGGAACAGCCCGACTCCTTCGGCCCCTTCTTCGCAGAGGGTGTCGAGCTCTTCCTTGAAATCGATGTTAGCATAAAAGCTGATTCTTACCCCGCATTTCGTTGTGGCGGGAAAAACTGCGCTGCGCGATGCGTCCTCTTCGCTCTGCTGTTCCTCCTCCTGGCGCTTCATGAATTCAGCAACCGTCTCATTGGTAGGGTCGGTAACAACCGTTCCCGTGCGGCCGTCGATGATCATTTTCCGCCCTGTGGTAACTTTCTGCGAGAACTTGCCGAGCCCAACCACCATAGGGAGCTTCAGCGACTTGCAGATAAGCGAGATGTGCGAAGTTTTTCCGCCCGTGTCGGTGACGAACCCTTTCACATTGCTGCGGCTGAGCAGGATGATGTCGGCCGGCGAAAGGTGGTCGGATGCAACAATCACCCCCTCGGGAATCCATGAATGGAGCTTGCGCACCTGCAGGTTCCGGATGATGCGGTCTTTGATGTCGCGCAGGTCGTCAGCGCGCTCTCGGAAAATCGGGTCGTCCGAGTTCCGGAAATGCTCAAGGTGGCGGTTGAACTCCTCCTCAATCACCAGGTTCGCCGGTCTGCGTTCCATGCGGATGCGGCAGGAAATAGCTTCGGTGAGTACAGGGTCCTGCAGAATCATTATCTGCGCTTGAAACAGGTTCGAGTACCCCTTGCCAAGTTTCTTGATGGTGACCCGTTCAATTTTGCGGAGCTCCTTTTCCGAACGCCCTAACGCCGCCTGAAATCGTGCAACCTCCTCATCAATCCGTTCCTCCTCAATAACCTCAGGCTGCGGTTCGTCCATCTCTTTCTCAAAGGAGTAGCACTCCCCTATGGCGATGCCCCGCGATGCAGCAATGCCTTTATACCTGTCTTCTTCCGGCGCTCCCGAAGGAAGTCCGATCTTCAGGCTGGAAGGGCAGTCGGCGCTGCCGGCCGAGTGTGGTTCTTCAGAAGCTTTTTCCTGCATGGCGGATGAAGGGTTAAAAAGGAGATTCATCAGGGTTCACAAAAGGCATATCGCGTCCCGAAGGAAGCTCTGCAGCCTGTGGCGGGTAGTCGTCCGGATGGCCGTAACTGTCATCGGCACCACCTGCAGTAACATAGGCATTGGCCATCGACTGGAACCGTCCGTAGTTTTTCAGGAAGAGCAGGCGGATGTCGCCGATAGGGCCGTTGCGCTGCTTTCCTATGACGATTTCCACCACATCCTTGGTTGATGAGCCATCTTCAAAAGTCTGCTTCCCGTACATTTCGGGTCGTGAGAGGAACATCACCACATCGGCATCCTGCTCAATCGAGCCCGACTCCCTGAGGTCGGAAAGCTGCGGCCGCCGGTCGCCTGAGCGCTGCTCCACCGATCGGTTGAGCTGGGCGAGAGCGATAACGGGAATGTTCAGCTCCTTGGCAAGCGCCTTGAGTGACCTTGAAATCTGTGCAATCTCCTGCTCGCGGTTGCTCTTGCCATCGCGCACCGGGTTGACCAGCTGAAGGTAGTCGACCACTACCATGCCGATGTTGTGCTCCTGCTTCAGTCGGCGGGCTTTGGCCGTCAGCTCCATAATTGAGATGCTCGGTGTATCGTCAATAAAGAGTTTCGCCTCGTTCAGCTTGTCCATGTTGTTGATAATCCGCCCCATCATCTCCTGCGAAATGCGGCCAGTTCTTACCAGCTGTGACTCCACCGAGGCCTCTGCGCACATCAGCCTGATAGCTAACTGAACTTCCGCCATTTCAAGGCTGAAGAAGAGTACTGGGGTATCAAAGTCAACGGCTGCATTGCGGGCAAGAGCAAGTGCGAACGCTGTTTTTCCCGCAGAAGGGCGGGCAGCGATGATGATCATGTCCGACTGCTGGAACCCGGCAGTCATTTGGTCGACCTCCGAGAACCCCGACCCTATGCCCGTCACCGACGACTGCGATGCGCGGAGGGTTTCAAGCATGCGGATGCCGTTCTTGACGAGATCTTTTATCGGTGTAGCATTCTTCTTGATGCCCGCTTGGGAGATATTAAAAAACTGCTGGGAGGCATGCTCCACAAGGTCGAAAATGTCCATGGAGGAACTGTACGAGCTCTCCGAAATTTTCGTGGAGATCGATATCATCCTCCTATAGAGGAACTTCTCCTTCGCCAGTCGCGCATAGTATTCCACATTGGCAGCGCTGATTACCTTCCCCGACAGCTCCGCAAGGTAATGGCGCCCGCCAATATTATCGAGCTCACCGAGCTTGACCAGCTCTTCGCTCACCGTTATGAGATCAATCGCCTGGCGTTTCGTGTAGAGCTGCATCATCGCCTTGAAAATGATCTGGTGGCGCCGTTCGTAGAACACATTGCCCCCGCTCTCGCCAAAAATCTGTATCACCTGCTCAATCGGGTCGTCGTCCAAGAGTACACAGGCCAGTACCTCCTGTTCTATATCAGTGGAGTATGGCGGGATGCGACTTTCTTTGGTGAAGTCGATATCCTGCTCAAAATCTATAATGTTCCTGTCCTGCTTTCTCATGCCCGGCTCTTCTTCATAAGGTTGTCATAATGGTGTCGCATCAGCTGCACATCCTCCCAGCAGGCTCGTTTCCAGTTCGGGTTGCGGAGCAGTGCCGCAGGATGGTATGTTACGAAACAGTCTACTCCTCTCCACTCCAGCACTTTGCCCCTCATTGCCCCAAGCGCCGTCTGGTTACTGAATATGGTGTTGGCGGCAACTTTGCCGAGCAGGAGAATGACCTTCGGACTGATGATTTCCAGCTGTTTCTCCAGCCACGGCGTGCAGCAGGTAATTTCGTCTTGCAAAGGGTTGCGGTTCTCTGGAGGGCGGCACTTGACAATATTGGCAATGAACACCTCCTCGCGGCTGAACTCCACCGCCTGCAGGATTTTGGTGAGCAATTGCCCCGAGCGGCCCACAAATGGCCTGCCGCTCGCATCTTCATCAGCTCCTGGAGCCTCTCCTATCACCATGAGGTTCGCTTCCGGATTACCCTCGCCAAACACCACCGACTTCCGGGTATCAGCGAGGCGGCACTTTCGGCATTCAGCAACCTCTATAGCAAGGGCTTCGAGTGAAGGGAAACTCACGGCTGCATCTCCTTCGCCACAACGAGCCGCTCAACCGCATTCAGCAACTCTCCAGCCGCTTTCTCTTTCGTCAGTTTTGTAAGGGTCACGGTTTCGCCGCCCCTTATTATCAGAGTAAGGATATTTGTATCCACCTCAAAACCCGAGTCTGTTCCGTTGAAAGTATTGAAGGCTATCAGATCAAGATTTTTTGCCTCAAGCTTCGCGTGTGCGTGCTCAATCCCGTCAGCCTCCTCAAGCGCAAACCCTATGGCCAGCTGCCCGGGCGACTTCTGCGCTCCGAATCCGCCGAGAATGTCGGGGTTCTGCACCAGCCGAATCTCCATCTGTGAGGCCCCTTTTTTTACCTTCCCATCAACCGGCTCAGCCGGACGGTAATCTGCAACAGCCGCCGCTCCAATAAAAATGTTGGTCTCTGAAAACACTCTCTCTGCCGTCTCATTCATCTCGCTCGCGCTCTCCACATCAATGCGCTCCACGCCTGGCGGAGTACCAAGGTGTACCGGTCCTGAAATTAGGGTCACCGTCGCCCCTCGCTCGGCAGCAGCACGGGCGATTGCAAAGCCCATCTTCCCCGACGAATAATTTGAAATGAACCGGACACCGTCAATCCGCTCGCGCGTCGGCCCCGCAGTTACCACAATCCGGAGACCCGAAAGGGGAGAGTCGTTTGAAATGGAATCAAGTGTCCTCTCAAGCTCTGTGGCAATTTCCTCCGGCTCAGCCATCCGGCCCAGGCCGCACAGCCCCGAAGCCAGTTCACCGCTTTCAGGAGTGAACACATGGCACCCGTGGGCGGCAAGAGTGGCAACATTGCGCTGCACCGAGGCCGACAGGAACATCTGGCCGTCCATAGCCGGAAAAATCAGCACCGGCCGGTTCGGGCGAAGCGTAATGAAGCACGCTGTCAGCATGTCGTCACACAGCCCCGCCGCCAGCTTTGCCATTGTATTGGCCGTCGCCGGCGCAACCACCAGCGCATCGGCCCACTCGCCCAGCGAAATATGCCCGGTAAAATCAACCCCCGGCGTGTTCGTTGCAGGGAACATACTCCGAAGCACCGGCTCCCCCGACACCGTAGCCAGCGAAAGTTCGCTCACGAACCGCCCTCCCGCCTCCGTCAAGGCAACCCGAACCTCCGCCTCCGCCTTCTTCAGAAGACGCACAAGATGCGGTGTTTTATACGCAGCAATTCCGCCGCACACTCCCAGTACAACCCGTTTACCCTTCAGCATATAACTCCCTTTAATGCAAAAACCATATATCCTTAATGTACACAATTCCCCCCAAAAGTTGGGGCCCCCTCAATTGCCAGTATTTGTTTCTGCCAACATCAAAGAAGCGAAATAGTTGGGGGCACTCTTGACTGCTTGTATTTGTTTTCGTTCTAATAGGGGTCTTATTCTTTCGTACTTAAACCTATTAAAACCTACATCTTTTGCCGGGGGAGCTCCCGTCAACCCTGATGCCGTTGCTGCCCCCTCCGCAAAATCGCTGCTCCCAAGAATCCGCTCGTCGCTGAACTGCTGCTTGCTCCGCTGCCGCTTTGAAAGCACTTCCGCCCATCCCCCCCCGAGAGCGAAGCATCCCGCCACCGAGGAGTGTTGGTTGTTCTTTCAGCTTCAATTCGCTCGCAACAAAATCCAGATACCCCTGCGGCGCTTCAGTTTCTGATCCACGCGTAGATTTTCGTCTCCGTTGCTCGCGCAATCCCTCCAAGCCGTGCAACAAAAAACTCATGGTCCTCGTCATCCACAACAATTGCCTTCTTCTCAGTGCCCCGCGCCATAACATGATGCAGGGTTCCCTGTGTGTCAAGTCGCGCTCCTCGTGGCATGGCAGTAATGGTTTAGGGTGGGGGGAAACCCTCCAATGACTGTTCTTTTGAATGGCACATTTTGACGGTAAGGTTTCGTTGCCTGATCAATGTATTATTCTGGTCTGTTCAGGAAGGATGGTCTGAATGTAAAAGGAGGCTTATGCCGATTCTGTCATATCGCTTCTTCGGGCAGAAGGGTGAGTGTCCAGTTCTGCATTTGTTCCGACTTGTTTTCTTTGAAGGCTGAAGCTTCAAGTACAGCCATGCAGCAATGCTTTTCCGGATCCCTTATTGATTGGTAGAGAATGGCATCAAGGGAAGCCTCCCTGGCCACGCGTGCAAATGTCTGAGTTGCCAGATAGCTGTCAGGATCGGTCCAGATATGTTCATCCCTTTACCATGGAGGGTTTCATAAATCCACGGCGCTTCCGGCAGTGCTGACGGCAAATGCGGTAAAGGTTGCGGATGGTAGATGCTCCAGTCCTTCGGTATCCTGAAGAAACCGCAATTGTCAATAACTGATTTCATCTGCTGCGGTTTTTATCCGTTCCCTCCCGTAAAATACTCCCGGGTCAAGCGGTGCGCGAAAACGGGAGCCTTCGGGCGGCAGCGACAGATAACGAAACGGGGTAAAGAGGAAATAGTCCAAGTCCGATGCGCTTTGTGGAATCGGTGGCTTGCCCTTTTCCAGAATATCTTCAAGCAGTTCCTGCTCGTTCCGGGAGTTCACCGCTTTTCAATGTCGACACCCGATATTGATCCTCAACCATTCTAATAATTTGCTTTATGTCTCTGCGGTTGAAGTTTGTAAACTCTCCCGGTTTGAGTCAAGGCAGAATCAATGGCGAAGTATTCGATACTTCCCCGGTTTCCTACGGCGTAACAAGTACACTCATTCATGAGTGTGCCTAATTCCAAGTTCCTGTTATTTGAGGGTTTGGGGTTTTGGTTTGGGCTTGTTGGTTAGGCGGTTCCAGAATTGGTCCCAGGTGTGGAAGCGTTCTTTGTAGGAGATGCTGATGCCCCAGGTTTCGGTGGGTTTCTGGAGGTTGGTGCTGATGAGTTCGCTGCTGCTTTGGCCGTAGGAGCGGTAGGCTTCGGCTGATATTTTCGGGGTGATGCGGTACTCGAGTTTCTGCGAGGTGCCGTACTCACCGAAGAGGGAGGATTGGGAGAGGTCGGTGGAGCTGCCGGTGCCTATGAAGCGGACTTTGCCTCCGGTGCCGGGTACATTGAGGGCGAAGTAGAGGTCGAGGCCGGTGAGGGCGCCGTCGCTGCCGGAGCCTACATTGAGATTGAAGCTTTCAAGTCCGGCGAGGTTGCGGATGGCGTTGGAAACCTGTGCAGAGAGAAGCCCTGTGCCGGCCGAGATTCCTACGCTTGATGCGGCAATGCTTCCATTGCTCGTGCCGTTGCTTCCGGGGCGGATGTACCACTGTTTTGAGAGCAGCATGGAGATGACATTGAGCTCGGCATTGGGGTCAACCTGGGCCGACTGGCTGCCGAGCATGGTTGAGGCGGCGTATGGCTGCGACTGTTCGTTGAGGTAGTAGCCCATGGCTACCCTCGGTTCGTTGATGGTTCCGGTGATTGCGAGCAGCAGCTTTACATTGTCGCGCTCGGCGGTTGGCTGGTAGAGGGCGCTGACGAATTTGGAGCCGTAGAGGTTCGTAATGGCGCCGTCACGAATCTCAGCGCTGTTCCAGCTGATGCGCCCGCCGTCCTCAAGGTCGAAGTTGGAGTTGGAGAACCGGTATTTCCCCCCCGCAATGTTCACCGAGCCGAACAGCCGGTAGTTTCGGTTGTGCTTGTTGACCACCAGCGAGAGTTTGTTGACGGTGGTTTCAAGCTGTTCGCCGCGTACGCGATCAAAAATCATGGTGTAGCGCATCGGCTCGTTGCCACTCAGCTTAAAATCCCTGATCTGGAGAATGTCAATAAGCGAGTAGTAGAACTTTGCGTCTTTTGGTTGCACCGCCTTCTTTTCCTCGCCGGCTAATACCGGTTGGGGGTAGCGCGGCACAAAGGTGATGAACTTTTCCGCTCCTATGTATTTCGCACTTTCGTTTGCGCCGGAGCGGTAGAGGGAGAAGCTGGCCGAGTTGACCCGCAGTTCGCCTTCAAGTACGGGGGCCTCTAGGGTGCCACGCAGCCGCATGCCGTTGCTTGTGCCCAAAATAGTGCCGAAGGAGGTTTCATCCTTGTTGTCTTTTTTGTTGTAGAGCAGCAGGCGGTTGACCCGTGCGTTGACCGAGAGTTCTCTGGGCTGCAGGTTCTTGAGCTTGAGCAGTCCGCTGAGGGTGCCGGTGCCGTTGAGGCTGTCGCGTAGCTGTAGGCCGCGGAGTTCGAGCTGCTGGGGGGTTATGACAACTTCTCCGTTGAGGGTGTAGGCAACCTCTGTGGGCGCCACACGGATTTTTGTGTTCCGCAGGGAGCTTGTCAGGTAGATGTCGGGCGAGGGGGTCCGTCCCTCAATTCGGAGCGTTGTTGGCACCACCCCTTCAGCTGAGGCGAAAAAGGGGAGCGCGTACTCAAGCAACTGTGCGGAGAGGTTGCTGGAGCGGAACTGTGCATTGATTCGCCGGTTGTCGGGCATTTCGGCCTTCAGCGGGAAGAAGTTCAGTGAGAGCGGAACAGTGCCCTCTCCCGTGATGGCGTTCTCTGTGGAATCGGCGCTGCTGCGCATACTGAACGAAAGGGTGCGTCCCCGGTGCCGGGCGGTTGCACTGAGGCGTCCGACCTTGAACCGGTCGTACTGAACAGCGTTGCCGTTGAGCTGCAGTGTGCTGGTTTTGGCTGAAGGGGGACCGCTGAGGGTAAGCGATGCGTTGAGGGTGCCGGAAAGGGCAGCAAGCGAGGGGTCGAGGGCGAAGTGCTGCAGTTCAGCGAGCTGGAAGGCGTTGAGGGTGCAGGTAAACGAGCCAGGGGTGCTGTTGCCAAGCTCTCCCTGGAGCGTCAGTTTCTGTGGCCCTTTGGCAATCGTGAACCGGTTGAAGCTGGCGCGCGTTCTTTCAACCACAATGTGGGGTGTTCCCTCTGTCTGCCAACTGCCGGAGCTATCCGCAAGGGCGAGTCGGTTCACGGTAAAGGCATAGCTGCCGCCTCTTCGGAATGCCTCCACCTCGGCCGTGATGTGCCCTTGGGGTTCAGCCACCGCAAAGTCCAGCGAGAGGTTGAGCGAGGAAGGGGTATACCGGGCGGCGAAAAGACCTGGCCCTGTGTTCCGTCCCATGCTGCCAACTTCCAGCGCCTTTCCTTTCACTGTCACCCCCGCAATCCCCGTGCTGGTATATTTTAGTGAGGCCTGTGCCTCAAGGCTCTTTATTGACAATCCACCCTCACTCTCAGGGGTGGTGAGAGAGGCCAAAGCTATTGAAGAGGTGATTGAGCAGGTCTTCTCCTTCGATACCGCCAGCCCTTCAGCGGTGCCCCGGAAGCGGGTGTTGCCGATGGGCAGCACAAGGGCCAGCGGGGCGCTCTTCTTCACCGCAACCCTGTAGCTGACGGTGAACGGTCGCTTCAGCATCGGGTCAGCCTCCACTGTAGCCGGGGCGCTTTTCTCCCAGATGTTCTCCCGCGCCACTTCCCGAGCCACCACGCGTGCAGCATAGTTGCCCAGCGCCGCAAGCTGTTCCACCGAATAGTTCCCTGTGAGCGAAAGGTCGGCAACATCGCTCTTTATTGAAATGGACGACGAGCCTGCTGACTGGGAGATTTCCGCGGCAAGGTTCGAACCGTTCTTCAGTTGGACTCCGTTGATGGATGACGGGTCGAACTGCATTGTCAGTTTCGCGTTCAATGTGCCGAGGTCGAACCCGGTTCCCTCAAGGAATCCTTCACCGTTCAGGTCGGTGGGGTAGGGGCTGGCGTCCATAAGCCTTGATATGTCGATACCCTTCATCCGAGCTCTGGCACTGTAGCGGGGCTCTCTGCCGCCTCTATCGAGCGAGCCTTCCAGCGAGAGTTCCCGACCGGTGCCGGCCATTGCCGCCGTAACCTCCAGTCGCTTCCCCGCCAGCTTCAGCGCCACCGTTCCGCTCTCTATCGGTTGCTCCATCCACAAAGACTCCTTCAGCCGCACCTCCGCCTTCAGTTTCCCAGCTCCCTCACCTTCAAACGAGCTTGTGCCCTGCATGCTACTGTTGATGCCAGTCATTCCGAGTATCTCCCCAACCGCGAGATTCTGGAAATCAAGCGTGCCATGGTATGCGGTGCCGCCCTTTTGCGTTGTGGCAACAGTTGCCTGAAGGGAGCCGCTTCCAATCCCCGTCTCAATTTCAAGCGCGCCCTTCGCCCCCTTCAGGCTACCTTCAACCGACCCCGTGAAGCGCACGCCTCCGATCCTCCCGGTAATCTTCCCAAGGGAATCCTTCCCCCCGAGCGCTACCAGAAAGGGAGCACTCACCCCGGAGCTGTCAATCTGCAGTCGGTAGGCCAGAGCGTTTCTGTCTCCCAAGTTCAGCACTTCGCCCTTTGCCGCAATGTGGCTGTCGTTGTGCCACAGGCGCAAATCAAGCACCTCCGTCTTCTCAAGGTTTCCCTTCAAGTTTCCCTTCAGTGAATAAAGCCCCCGAGGCAGTGTGAGAGAAGGCATCAGCTTCGCCAGTTCCGCTTCATCGACCGCTAGCTCCTCAATGTTCACGAACGATGTTCCTCTGGAGAGAGCTTTTGTGCTGTCAAACGCAAAAAGGTTGATTCCGTCAAGCGACACAGATAGCGCGGCTCTGCTTTTGCTGCTTACCGCCTTCAGGTTGATGACCTCTGCTCTCTGGTCGGTAATGAACACTTTGCCCGCCCCCTCTTTCAACGCAAACCCCTCATCCGGCATGGAAAACGACAGTTTCTCAACGCTTCCCTTCAGGAGGCGCTTCTTCACTGAGAACGAAGAGATGCGCAGGTTCACCCCTTCAGCCTCCACTATCTTTCCTTTCAATGGGGTATACGACACAGCGCTCCGGCGCAGCGCCAGCCGCCCGCACGAAAATTCCTCAACTCCGCTTTTTGTGGAGTCGGGGTCGCGGGACGAGAAAACAAGAGCAAGGTTCAGCTTTCCGCTCTGGCGCTGAATGGCGCGCACGGTAAGTGAGTCGGCCCGAAGGCCGCTGAAGTGGATGCTGTGCAGTCCGGCGGGTTGGAGAAGCGAGAGGAAGTTGAGTTTCGCCGATACCTTCCGTGCCATAAGCACTGGCTTGTCCTCGCCCTCTTCATAAATGCGTGGTTGAATGACGGTAACCCGGTTTGGGAACTTCAGCTCCACATGATCAAGCTCAAGTCGCCCCATGAGCTTCTCGTTGAAAAGAGCCATACCAGCTTCTTTTGCCCAGTGGTTGAGCATGCCGCTGTTGAGCACCACCGCCATGGCAAGGGAGAGCACAAGAAGCATTCCTGCCAGAACGGAAAGAACCTGTAATGTGTGTCTTTTAAGGTGTTCCACAGCGCGGCCCTCCGCCGTATGCCTCAATTACCTTTTCTATGATACTGCTCGTCGAACGCCCTTCCAGGAGTGGCACATTCAGCACACTGCCGCCATGCTCCAGCACTGCTTTCGCCCCGGCAATCTTCTCCACCGGCCAGTCGGCCCCCTTCACAAGAATGTCCGGCAGCAACACTCCAATCAGTTCCTCGGGGGTATCCTCATCAAACACAGTCACCGCGCCGACCGCCTCCAGCGCCGAAAGCACCTCAGCACGGTCAGCCTCGCTGCACAAAGGGCGCAGAGGGCCCTTCAGCCGGCGCACCGAATCGTCGCTGTTCAGCCCCACAATCAGTCTGTCGCCAAGCTGGCGCGCTTCGCCGAGGTAGCCCACATGCCCCGCATGCAGAATGTCGAAACATCCGTTCGTAAACACCACCCGTTTCCCCTGGCGTTGCCACTCCTTCACCATGTCGTGCGCGTCCATCCGCCCCATCACTTTTTTCCGGCAATCAAGCATAACTCACTCTGTTCTTCATCGTTATCATCAACACAAAAACTACTGTACTGTATAATGCATATTTTTCTGTAAATGCTCCATAGCAAAATGCGTTTCACCCCCTGTCCTGCTCAAAAGTTGGGTACACTCATGACTATAATCCTCCCCGAAAACAGAGCGGCTGGTTAAATTGGCATAAACCCAAATCCAGCAGCCCTTATGAAACAGAAACGCCGAAAGTTCAGCCCTGAATTCAAAACGAAAGTCGTTCTCGAAGCCCTCAGTGAACGGCAGAGTCTAACAGAAATCGCACAGAAGCATGAGCTTCGTCCCAACCAAGTCACAATGTGGAAACGCGAGTTTCTCGACAATGCCTCAGATGTTTTTAGCAAAGGCGAAAAGATGTGGCACAGTGAGCAGGATATTGCGCAGGAAAAAGAGCAGTTGTTTACAACCATCGGTCAGCTGAAAGTCGAAGTCGATTGGCTCAAAAAAAACTGCAGTGAGCAAAACCCTGTCAGAACAACGCGCCATGATAGAGAAAGAGCATTCGGATCTCAGCCTGACCCGACAGTGTGACCTGCTCACGATTCATCGATCAAAGCTGAACCGTGAACTCATGCGGCTCCTTGATGAACAGTATCTCAACAAACCCTATTACGGCGTTTATCGCATGTGGGAATGGCTGAACAAGGACAACGGCTACAAGGTCAACATCAAGCGAGTCAGGCGGCTTTGTCGGCTAAGGGGGCTTGAGGCTATTGGTCCTAAGCCAAACACATCAAAACCGGCGCCGGGTCATACAGTCTACCCGTACTTGCTGAAGAACCTGAAAGTCACCCACAACAATTATGTCTGGGCCACTGACATTACTTATGTACCGATGGCTCAAGGCTTTCTGTATCTCATGGCCATCATTGATCTCAAAAGTCGTCATGTGCTCAATTGGTCTGTTTCCAACACAATGGACGCCGAGTGGTGTGCAGAAGTGTTCCGGGAAGCCGTGCGGATGCACGGCGCCCCAGACATCAATCAATACCGACCAAGGCGCTCAGTTCACCAGCGAAGCGTTTACGACTGCGGTTACCCAAGACGTCGGCAGCCAACTATCAATGGATGGTAAAGGCAGAGCAATCGACAACATTTTCATTGAGCGGTTATGGCGAAGCGTTAAATATGAGTACATTTACATCAATCCGCCAGTTGACGGTCTTGAGCTATACAGAGGGCTGAAGAACTGGTTTACTGATTACAACACGGTAAGGCGCCACAAGTCTCTTCAGGGAGAGGTTCCTGCCACAGTCTATCATGCAGCAAAACGCCAGACCCCGGAGGCAGCATAAACAAACTTATTTTCTCTCGATAGCCGCCCTGTGAATGGGGAGGACTATAGTAGGGTTCCCATTTGCATCGTAGTGCGTAATGCCTATTTTCTTGAAACCGCTTTGTTGTACCATGCAGGTGTCGTTTCTATGAGTTCCAGAAAGAAAACCTTCAAACAATTGACCCACCGGGCTGCGTATTGGGCGTTCATGTTGCTGGGGTTGTTGGTTAGGGGGATTTCGCGCCCTCATTCGGCTATAGTTGCGCATCTTATCGGCGACTTCGCTTTTAGTGTTCTCCGCATACGCCGTGCCCTGGTTACCCGAAACCTTTCTGCTACCTTCCCTGAAAAGTCCCAAAGAGAGATTGTTCGCTCCGCTCGGCGGGTGTACCGCAACCAGGCGGAAAACTTTATTGAGGTGCTCCGCATCCCCCTTGTCAGAAGCAAGGAGGATGTGATGCGGCTTGTTACTATAGATGTGGGCAATTTCCTCAAGCGCACTCGTGACAGGGGAAAGGGCGCTGTGCTTGTGTCTGCCCATTTTGGGAACTGGGAGTTGCTGGGTCTCTGCGTGGGGCTGCTCATTGCGCCAATGACCATTGTAGTGAAGCGTCTGCGCAACCGCGATATTGACCGGCAGATCAATGAGTGGCGCAGCCTCAGGGGTAACCGTATGGTCTATAAGCGCCAAGCTCTTCGTGAAGGCTTCAAAACCCTGAAGGCGGGGGGTATTCTTGCGATACTTGCCGACCAGTCCGATCCTGATGAAGGCTTTTTCGCTCCCTTTCTTGGTAGAAGCGCCTCGGTGTTTCTTGGTCCAGCGTTTCTTGCTCTCAAAACACAGGTTCCTCTGTTCGTTGGCATGAACCGCCGTACGGGCAACGGCCGATATACGGTTGAAATGAAAGAGATTCCTACTGAAGGGCTTACCACGGCAAAAGAGGATGTTGAGGAACTTGCCCGCCGATACACGAAAGCCCTTGAAGAGTATGTGTACCGGTACCCCGAGGAGTGGTTCTGGCTCCACAATCGCTGGAAGCGCAGCGGGGTGGATGATGCTTGAGAGCGGCCTTGTGCGGGGGTGAAGGTGATGGCAAATATGTTGGCGTTGAGGCTCCATGGGCGGTGTTTTTGCTCATGGAGCCTTTTTTGTTTCGGTTGGTTATTCGGCGGTGAACTTGTACTTTGTTTCTCTGGTGTTTTATGTTGTCATAAGCGTTGATTGCCTCCTATGAAGTTGATTTTACGGGTATTGAGCTATCTGGCCCCTTCGAAGGGAAAGATAGTGCTGGTTGTGTTTGTGAGCCTTTTGACCTCGCTCTTCAGCGTGGTGTCGATTTATTCCGTCCTTCCCCTCCTTAACGCCATCTTCACAGCCGATAAAACGGTGAGCGCTCCGGTTGTTCCTGGCCCTGCATCGGTGGACAGTGCTGCTGCCGCGCCAAGCGGAGGGATGTCGTTGAGTCCCAAGTCGCTTGGTTCAAAGAGCAGCTTGATTGATACGAAGGCCTTGCAGGAGCAGGTGACCGTGAAGTTCCAGCAGCTGTTCCAGGCCGATACGAAGCAGCAGATGCTTCTGAACATCTGCATGTTTCTTATTGCGTCCTTTGCCCTCAAGAACCTGTTTCTCTACATCAACAAGCAGATCATTTTTCGCATCCAGACAAAGGCGACAAAGACGCTTAGGGATGATGTGTTCCACACCATCATTGAGATGCATTTGGACTATTTCAACAAGCAGAGGGTTGGCGGGTTGATGAACAATGTGTATGGCGATGTGGGCGTGGTGCAGGGCTCCATCAGTTCTACTTTCATCAACTTTGTTCAGAACCCGTTTACCATTTTCGTGTATGTGGGCATTCTGTTTGTGCTGAGCTGGAAGCTGACGCTGTTTGCTTTCGGGGTGTCGCTGATCATCTTTTTTGTGATCCAGGTGATTGGCAAACGCGTGAAGGCTCTGTCTAAGATCATCCGCCAGAAGATGGGGGACATGAACTCAGTGCTGCAGGAGAAGTTCAATGGCATTAAGGTGATCAAATCCACCGGGTTCGAGAATGTGGAGGTGGAGCGGTTCAAGAGCTTTACCAATGAGTTCCGTCGTCTTGATTTGCAGGTTTACCGGCTGAAGAACATTATCTCTCCCCTGAATGAAACACTGCTGGTATCGGCCGTTGCCATGGTGCTCTGGTTCGGCGGGTTGCAGGTGTTTGAGGGCAACATGACGGCCAATGAATTGATTGTGTTTGCGTTCAGCCTTTATTCGGCGATGGGACCGCTGAAGATGCTTGGCGAGGCCAATACGAGCATTCAGAGCGGCATGGCTTCAGCTGAACGGCTGTTTGAGTTGATTGATGCTGAGCCGTTGGTGGTGAATGGAGCCCGGCTTATTACCGAATTTTCAGATGCAATCCGTTTTGAGGATGTGTCGTTTGCCTATCGTCAGGAAGAGGGTGCTGCCAGAGTGCTTGACCGGGTCTCTTTTGAAATCAAGAAGGGGGAGATGGTTGCGCTTGTAGGGCAGTCGGGCTCTGGCAAATCGACTGCTGTTGACCTGCTCCTGCGTTTTTACGATGTTGATTCGGGGCGCATTACCATTGACGGGATCGATATTCGTGAGTTCGATTACAAACAGCTCCGGAGCATGATCGGGGTGGTGAGTCAGGAGGTGATTCTGTTCAACGATACCATCGAGCAGAACATTGCTTATGGCGTTGAGGGTGGAGTGGTGCATGAGCAGGTTATAGCGGCTGCAAAGCTGGCCAATGCCCACTCGTTTATTGCAGAGAAGCCTGATGGGTATGATACCGTTGTGGGAGACAGGGGCATGCAGCTTTCAGGCGGGCAGCGCCAGCGGCTTGCCATTGCGCGGGCCATGGTGCGGAACCCTGAACTTCTGATATTTGATGAAGCGACCAGCGCCCTCGACAATGAGTCGGAGCATGTGGTGCAGGATGCCATTGATAATGCACTTTCCGACAGGACGGCGCTGGTGGTTGCCCACAGGCTGTCAACTGTCAAGAACGCCGACAGGATCATTGTGATGGACAAGGGGCGTGTGGCAGAGTCAGGGACGCATGAAGAGCTGCTGAAGAAAGACGGACTCTACAAGATGTATTATGAGATCCAGTTCTCCTCGAAGGAAAAGTTAGATCCATAAAATGGAATAGATTTTGGTCGTCTGAAATACCGAGCATCCAATTCCTGATCTTTAAGTTGGGCGGCTATCTCATGAAGATAAATCGGCTGACACTCAAGTCTTAAAACAAAAACACATTAAAATGCTCCCTATCATTAATGTTGACCTTGACGCATTATTGGCCAATGAGGCTCCGATTATTCTAGAGTTGGGGGCGGCAGGGAAAAAAGACGGCCGAATCAGCATTGACCACCTAAATCTTCCTGGGGTAGATATAGTAGCAAATCTGGAAGAAGGCTTGTCTTTTTTGCCAGACTACTCTGTAGATGCTATCCATTCAAATAGCTTTCTGGAGCACATTGACAACCTCGACTTATTGATGCAAGAAATGTGGCGAGTATTGAAACCAACCGGGAAAAAACATCTCTTTGTTCCGCATTTTTCCAACCCCTACCACTATTCCGATTATACCCATAAGCGTTTTTTTGGTCTATACTCCTTCGAGTATTTCTCCAAATCCAACTATGGATTCAATCGCAAGGTCCCACAATTCTACAACGATAACAGTTTCGTTACCGAAAGTATAAAGTTGGTATTTAAATCGCCTTGGAAGTATAGGAATAAGTTCAGGAAGAAATTTGGCAAGCTAATAAATAGCTCCAAATGGCTTCAAGAGTACTATGAGGAGAATCTTTGCTATGTCATCCCGTGTTACGGAATTGAGGTTGTTTTGAGGCCAAACAAGCCTTTTTTACATGAAATACGAAAATAACTTAGCTTTATGTGTTATGCGGTTAATTATTGATGGAAAAGAGTATCCCGTTGAGGTACACAAAGCAACGCAAAATGTTGCTGGTTCGGTGAAAATTCTCATTCCAACCTTCCTCATGTCGGATGCTGCTGTTCATATTGCTATGGCTTGCATTGAAAGCGTCAAGACATTCACGCAATGTGAGCATGAAATATGGGTTATAGATAATAACTCTCCAGAAGAGTATTTTAGCAAGTTGCTCAAAATTGGAGGGATCAATGTTGTCCGTAACATGAGGGAACCTGTGAACCCACGGGCGCCTTTATTCAGAAAGAAAGGTCTTCTTGGGTGGTTAGGGCAAACACAGATCCCTAGTCAAGGTGTTGATGGGTCTTATGCGAACGCGATAGCGCTTGAGATTGGTATGCAACTCATCAATCCCGGTACAGGGCTCGTTTTTACTATGCATTCGGATACGCTTGTTACTAAGTTGGGATGGTTAGAGCATTTGTGTGCTAAAATGGATGACTCGGTGCGAGCTGTAGGCTGTCTGTGTGACAATATTCGTATTCATGCTCTTCATGTAAGCGGGTTGTTGTATGATTTCCAGCTGTTTCGGAAATTGCAGGTATCGATGTTGCCCAACATAAAGAACCGTCTTAGCCAAGAACTTCCGGAGTATGATGTTGGAGATGCCGTGTCATATGTTTTTAAAAAAAACGGGTATGCAGTATACTGTTGCCCCAACACTCACAATAGTCCGGAGCTTCTAGACTGGATGGAATCCGGAAGCCTGTTTGATAAGCCTATTGTTCGCTCCTTTGATGATCGACGCGAGGTTATTTTTTTGCATCTGGGGCGTGGGACTCCAAAGTCGAGAAATCAGTATAAAAAGGAAGGCCAGTTTCTTGCTGACGACTGGATAGCTTTTACTGAACATTTTCTAGCATCAGTTCACTGATTCAGCCTTGCCGGTAAGGCTGAATCAGTTTTTGTGATTTATCATTCCGAAGCTTTTTTGTAGTAGGCAAATGCTTTTACATCCCCGAAGTTCTTCTCAAGCGTGAACAGGTATTTTCTTCCTGGTCTTCCATGCGGGTCCGTCCAGAGAAGCGGGTAGGTTTTGTCCTTGTGTGAAAGGTTGATATCGTTTTTCAGAATGTTTTCATCCCCCCAGTAGAAGTCGATCACCTTTTCCTCTTTCGTGTCGAGATTGGTTATGGTAATCATCCCCGCCAGATAGAGCGTTTCCCCGTTGTTTTGAATTTCCAGCGCGTCGGTGGGCTCCGTGAGTTCAAACGAGATGCTGTGGGTTGTGCTTTCCCGTACGATGTTGTTTTTCCGCATAGGCCGTTTGTAGAGGGGCCAAGGCTTATCGGGGAACCAGTGCCAGGGCATGAGGATGGGAGGGAACTGGTTTTCTTCCGGGAACCGTGCCTGATAGGTTGATTGTTGCCAGCCGGAGAGTGTTTTGCCTCCCGCGATAAGCTGGAGATGTTCTGTGCTAGGCAGTTCCGTGTCGCTGAGCGCAACTCTGTATCGCCCTGGCTGTAATGCCGGGGTTTTTAGCTTCAGGGCGTTATGGGAGGGTAGGACTGCCCGGAAACCACCGTTTGAGCGGTTTTTTTCATCATATAATCGTAGGCTCTCCCCTATGACTATCCAGTTTCTAGGCGCGGCAGCGATGGTTGCTCCTGAGGGGGAGAATGCGAAGTCGGGCTCGAATCCGGCTTTTTTTAGCCCCGAGGATATTCCCGTCATACTGGTATAGACGGCAGGTTGCTTGTTTGGGTGTGCTTTGCAGGTAGTTCATCATGGCATCGGATTCCATGAAGACTGGATTGTAGAATTTGAAATAGTAGTTGTGGTCTGCTTTCTGGTGTACGGCATTGTACATGAACAGGCCTGCAAGTCCCAGCAGGAGCCATTGTCCGGATCTTTTGGCAATGGCTCGTGTTTTTCGGGCGTTGTTGGGTTTAACAGTGGTGAATAATTCTGCAATCAGTTGGCTTATGCCATAGGCAATGACGACCCATGTCAACAGTTCAAGAGGATAAAAGAACCGGTAGCTGTAGTTTGCTATTGTTGACATGACTAATTGGCCGAGCAGTGAAACGATGAATAGGGCCAGAAGAGGAAAACGCTTGTCTTTGAAGGCATGGTAAGCCCCATATGCCAGTATAGATGCCAAAAAAGTATTTCGTGAAATCGTAGCGTTGTATGGTTTCCAGAATATCATTTTTCGCAACTCCTGGGATCAATTGCTCAATAGGGGTTTTCTGGTATGAATTGAAGGAAGATGTGAAGGACGCTGAAAGCAGGTGAATGCTGTATAAATATTCTGCCAGATAGAAGATGCCAAGTGCGCTCAAGAGGAAAATCCCTGTTTTTATAAGACCTTTAATGTTTCCTTTGAACAGGGTTTCATGAAGCAACACGGCTGCCACCAGAAGTGCGGCAAGATAGATGCCTGTTGAATGGGTTAGTGTCAGAAGGATGATGAGTGGGATGCCATATAGGTAGTGATGTTTTGAAAAGAACAGGGCAATGGCTGTCAGCAGGAAAGGCATAATTGCATAAAAACTGGGAACCACCCAGAAGAATCCATGATAAGCCCCGTTCCCTTCGTAGAAGGCCAGTAGCGCGAAAGCTGTGCTGATAAAGAGGGGTGAGGGATTAATGTTTTTGAAAAATACCGTGAGTGTTATCCCCATCAGGCAGAGACCGATGTAAAAATTCAGATGAAACATGGTTTCGGCTGAAATCCCTGAGAGATAAGCCAGAAGGCCGAACAGATAGGGATGGAGAATCTTGTTGATGTTGCTGGGTGCTACGGATGGGTTTGAGAGCGGGTATTCCCTGAAGAAGTTGATTTGGCTGATATAGGATTCGCTGTCATTTAGCCCCAGCGGTCCGGGGTGGTTGAAATACAGGAAGTATACCCCGTAGCACTGTACAAACAGGAAAAAAGAAAGGCGACGGCAATCAGGACTTTATGCTTCATGTTGCAATGCTTTGGTGAGAGGGTTTTAAATGAGGCTTTCAAGCAGGCTCAACTCCTGCCCGATGATATGGTCGAGAGAGTAGTTGGCGAGGGCAAATGCTCTTGCGTTTTTTGCCAGATGTGCTCTGATGTCAGCGGAGGCGGAGAGTTCCATAATTGATTCCCGTATGCTTGCTGCGTCGGTGCCTGAAAGCCATCCGTTTTTCAGATGTGTTATGATTTCCCGTATGCCCGGGGAGTTGGCACCGATGACTGGAAGGCCTGCCGCCATTGCTTCAATAAGCGTTTTTGGATGCCCTTCGTAGAGGGAGGGGAGAATGAAGAGTTTTGAGCGATTGAGGTAACGGGGCAGTTCTGTGTTGGGGATGTTTCCCGCCCATTCAATGTTCAGCTCAAGCTCTTTTGCTCTGGCTTTGAGCGCATCTTCCTGTGCGCCCCTACCGACGATGACCGTTTTGATTTTGACTCCCTGTAGCGCATCGAGTAATGCGAACAGGTTCTTTAGCGGGGTCAGCCGTCCGATAAAGAGCAGATCTATATCCTTTACGGTTTCTTTCGGGGCAAATATGTCTGTGTCAACATAGTTCGGGACGATGGTGACTTTACCTGCAGTGCAAGGAATGCGCTTGAGGATGCTCTCCTTCATCATTGGAGTGGTTACCTCAATGGCTGTGGCAATGCTGAAGAGTTTTGCTTCATCGGCCAGCGCCTGGCGGGTAAGCAGGGAGTTCGTTCCGTGCTCGTTTTGGGTGAATTCGGAGTGCATGTAGCCACATCGGGCAAGCATGGGCTTGTTGTATAGCTGTGCGCTTTTTAGAGCTGTCAGTGCTCCGGGCGTCTGGTTGGATTTGATGATGTCCGTTTTTCGGAGCGTGCCTGCATGGAGCAGCGGGATCATTTTTGTGTAGAGGGCAGTTGGCAATTTTTTCTCATTGCAGAGGATTTCAATGCCCGGGAGCCGGTCCTGATAGAGCCGCCGGTCTTTGTGCCCGAAGGTAATGAAGGAGACCTTTACACCGTTTTCCTGGTATTTCCGGTAGAGCGCAACTTCACGGTCCAGCATGCCCACCCGGTTCCAGTCTTTAAGGGAGGTTTTATGGGTGAAGAAGAGTGTGAGGTGCATATGAATCTGCTGGCGGTGTTGCTGTTGCGGGCTTTATTGCCACAATATAAGATTTAGAGGACAGGGATACGAAGGTGATACGCGTTGTCACTGTTTTTTTAGCAGGACTCGTGCGTAGTAATATGTAAGGATGGAAAGCTTTTTTGGCGTGTATCTGCTGGTTGCTGCCTGTTCAATGATTTCGTTAAAGAATGACAGGTAGCGGTCTGTAATGTCATTGATATGGATGGTGTTCCGCTCTGCGCGGAACTTGTTGAGATGACTTGCTACATGGTTGATCTGTTCTATGATGTCGTTTTCTCCTTCAAAAAGAACCCCATTGCCGTTGAGCAGTTCCGGATAGCTTGAGTTGTTTCTGGCTACTGCCGGAAGGCCGCAGTGGAGGGCTTCAAGAAAGCTGTTGGAGCAGGACTCTACCAGACTGGCAGCAATGAAGATGTCGTGTGTTCGGAGCAGTTTGGCAAGTTGGATGGATGGTTGGGGGCCAATGGTGGTGATGTTGGTAAACGGGGCGTCCGTATTCCCTACGAATGTCATGGTGTAACGGCTGAAATCAAGATTCAAGTCCAGGAAGTGGTAGATATCGAATCCCTTTTTAGGGTTAGATGACCATGATGTTGCTATCAGTTGGGTTCTGCTATCAGTAATGGATGCATTCCGTTGAACGGGCGGGTGGAAAATATCCGGGTCAGGGGCATTGATGATGCATGCTTCAAAGCGGTTTGTATTCTTTTTTCCCTGCCGAGCGGATTCCTTCTGGCTCCATTCGGATTGGAATATTGTGCCGTCTGCAATCCAATTGTTGCAGTAAAAGATTTTTCTATCTGTTGGTACCCCTGCTTTACCCCTTGTGAGGCTCATCGGGCCATCAATCCTGTGCACGAAGATTTTGCTGGGGTATTTTCGCTTGAGCTGCAGGGCGCGTTTTTGGAATTGATGGCCGTTGAAAAGAATGACATCGGCCTGTTCAGGGTCATCACGGTATATATCTTGCTGGATGAACTGCTTTTTGAGCGCTTTCAGGAACTGGTTGCCGCCACCCCAAGGGTTGTCGGTAAATTCCCAGACAATGTGGACGGATGGAAGGCGCATTGATTTGCTTTTCTCTGTCATATGGTTGGGCAGTTACTCGATAAATCTGGTCATGAACTCTTTCCAGAGTGGTAGCTGTTGTTGGTAGTTATTGGCCAGTGCAGTATCAATCCCATTGTTTATGCAGGTTTTGCGAAGGCTGCTGTCCTGAAGCATTTTTCCTGTCCAGTGTGCTAGCGCTTCGGCGTCTTCAATCTCTGCAAGAAATCCGTTTTCTCCGTGCCGGATGAGGTCGGTCGCCTGCCCGACCTTGGTGCTGATGAGCGGGATCCCGCTTGCCATTGCTTCAAGGACGGCCTTTGGGCCGCCTTCGTCCCTGGACGAGATAATGTAGGCATCAAGGGCGTTATAATATCTGCTGATTTCAGTGTAGTCGTTCAGGAGTCTGTGCGTATAGGGGATCTGCATGGCATCAAGCCCCTTTTTTACATAGCCTCTGGCCGGACCGGTGAGAAGAACGAAGAGCTCCGGAATATCTGCTGTCAGTATTGATAGCGTTTTGAGGAAGATGTCGGGACCTTTAATCAGTTTGGGTTCAAGACCTTCCTGCCAACCGTTACCGTCTTTCTGGAAGGAGCCGATGACGACCGCCTGCTGCGGGATGCCGAGCTCTTTTCTGACTTCGGCTTTCAGTGATGGGGTTGTGGGTGTGAAGTAGTTCCTGTTGATGCCAATGGGGATGAGAAACACTTTTTCGCGTGCAATGCCGGTGTTTAGAATAACCTCTTCCATGAATCGGCAGCTCACCTGTATGCGATCGATGTCATTGTGATGCTGGCTGATGGTCTGGAGCATCTTTCGCGATCCCTCGTCATGTGCCGGGTTCCCATGGTAGTATGGAAATGCTATGCGGCAGTCGGGTTTTTCCCAGTTTTCAAGGAACTCATAGCGGCTCATGTTGAAGAAACACTGGTTCTTCATGAGTCGTCTGTATTTGCTGTTAATTACGGGTATGCCAAGCTGCCGGCAGATGGTGGTGAGTTCCACGGCATCCCAGTACAGGCTCCAGTTGGCATGATCGCCTTTGATAAAGAGTTTTGAATGAGGCGGCCAGAACAGGGACTCCAGACTGGTTTTAAGGTATTGTGGGGTGTCTTGCAGTTTCAATACTTTTGCTGTTCAGTTTGTTGCGTCGCTGTTTCGGCCGAGTACACTTCTGAGTGCGAACTTCAGGTATTTTATGGTCTCCGGCCGGTACTGAAGGGCAAGTGGCGATGATCGGTAAACCGCTAATACATTTCGTCCATAGATCGTGTTTTTGCGGCAGGTGAGCCACCATTTTCGGGATATCTCTCTCTTGCATGCGTCGAGATCAAAGATAGTCTTTGCGGCGTTGCTTTCTTCCAGTTTTACGAGCCAGCTTTCTGCTTTTTTGAGGTCGATCTCTTTCCGGTTTTCAGCTATCTGGTGGTGGATTTCCAGTTCTTCGGGGGTAATGGAGTCTCTCAGTCGGCGCAGATAGGCTTCCCGTATGTTCCGCGCATTGGTGATCTGGAGATCCGCTTTCCTTGTGCTCAACTGCCCTTCATGCTCCCTGAAATATAGCAATGTTTCCTTGAGGTTGGCGAAACGGGTAAGGGGTGCCAGCTTTGTCCAGTAGTTGTAGTCCTGAGTGTAGACAAGATTGTCCGGGTAGGGGTGTTTTTTTGCGAGCGCTGTTCGGATGATGACCGTGGGGTGGAAGAAACAGGTGTTGAAGAGGAGGGTTATTTTGAGCTCTTTGTCCTGTTCTGGCTGTGTACGGGTGTTTTTGAGCTTGCCCTTTTTTATGAGGCGCATGCCGGCGCCGGAGATGCCGATATCCGGACGACTGTCCATGAACCGTACCTGTTTTTCAAGGCGCTGTGGGAGGCTGATGTCATCAGCGTCCATGCGGGCGATATACTCCCCCTTGGCTTCCTGTATTCCCTGATTGAGTACATGGACGGTGCCCTGGTTCTCCGTGTTGGCGATCAGGCGGATTCTTGGTTCATTGTAGGTTTTGACGATTGCTGTGCTTCCGTCGGTTGAGCCGTCGTCGATGATGAGGAACTCGAAGTCTGTGAACGACTGTTTCAGGATGCTCTCAATGGCTTCCCGGAGGTGCTGCTGTCCGTTGTGGACGGGCATGAGGACTGTGACTTTCGGGGTCTGCATCTCTCATCGCCCCTGTTCTGCAATTGAGAGGATTCTGGTGGCCATGGCCTCGTATGAGAAATGCTTGAGTACATGTTCACGGCCTTTTCTGCCCATGTTAGCGGCTTTTTCCGGATTGCTTAGTAGGGTGGTGATGGCGGCTTTCAGGCTTTGCTGGTCTCCGTTCGGTACAGTGTATCCGGTTTCGCCGTTGACGACTCCTTCGGGCAGTCCTCCCGTGGTGCTAACCACGACTGGCAGTCCGCAGGCGCTGGCTTCCGGGATTACCCTTGGCAGTCCCTCTTCCTGGTAGAATGGGCAGTAGACCGGTTCGGGGGTGAGCACGAAGAGGTCTGCCGACTGCAGGAGTTTTGGGAGGTCGGTGTTGCTTACGGGGGGTTGGATGATGATATGACCTTCAAGATGCAGTTCTTGAATGAGACGGTCGATGAGGAGGATTTCGGGTTCGGCTTTGTCGGCCACAATCATGAATCGGATATCAGGGAAGGTTTTTTTGAGCTCGGGCAGGGCCATAATGACATGGCGGAACCCTTTGACAGCCATCATTCTGCCGACGGTGATGAGGAGCTTCGATGTTGGCTCGATGCCGAACTGTTTCCGCAGTGCTGCTTTTTTTGTCGGGTCGGGTTCAGGGGTGAAGATGTCGGTTTTGACATTGCAGCCGAGCACCAGAGTTGGGCAGGTGAGATTCGGGTACATGCTGCGGGCGATGCGGTTGAGTGACTCACTGACCGGCATGAAAAGGTCGACGGAGGAGAATATTCGGTTGATCCGCTCAATGACCTTCTTTTTCTTTGGGTAGACATGCCGTGTGATGTCGGTGCCGTGGGACGCGCAGTAGATTTTGAAGCCGAAGAGGGCTTTAAGGCGGTGGATGACTTGCAAGTCGTCCCAGGTGGCGGCCACGAGCACCAGTTCTTTTCGGGTGACCATGTATTTGAAGAGCCCCGGCAGGCGGTAGAGCCAGTGGAGCTTCTGCCAGTCGTGCCCGCTGATGTAACGCACCTGTTTTGTGGAACGGGCGCCCTTTGTCCTGTTCAACCGGGTCATGGGCGTCATCACCACTGCCTCGTACCCGTTTTCGGTCAGCGTACTCAGTAGGTTTTTCGCCCAGAGTGCGATGCCCCCCATGAAGGGTGGGTATTCGGAACAGAGGATGATGAAGGTGTTCTTTTTTTTGCGCGTTCTTTTTACCACACCGATTCTTTTCTGTTTGTTGTGAGGTTGATGGTGTCTATTGTTCTTGACTTAGAGCATATTTGAATAGCCTGTTATAACAGAAATCCTCTGTCAGTCCTAATGCTGTTTCACAAAGAACTCGTGGTACCCTTTCAGGGTATAATGAGCATTTTCGGATGTTTCGGTTCATCATGAAGTTCGAAGTCCTGAATGCCAGAGGTTCCAGTTCGGTGGCGATGTTGACCTCTTTAGAGAGGAGGCATGGTGTGCCACATGCCATGCTTTCATAGAAGATTCTGGGGTTGAAGTCGCTGCGGGAGAAAAAGAGCGTCAGCCGGGTTTTTCTGTAGAGGTCGCCCATGTCGGATTTTGAGACCCGCTTCAGGTATTCATAATCGATTTTTTTTCGGTCCAGAATGCGGAAACATTCCTCGGCGTAGCTTTCGGTTTTGGTTGAACCGCAGAAGATGATTTTTGTTCCGCCGAGTGCCCGCTTCGATATTCGTTTTGCGAACTTCAGTTGTCCTTTCAGTTTTGTGAAGGCTGCAGGATAGAGAAAGAAGTTCTCTTTTTTTGTGCTGTCGCAGTAAAAAAAACTGCGGTCGTGTTCGGGAAGGGGTTTGATGAACGCGTCATCATGTACCACAATAATGTTGTGTCCGTTGTATGACTCGGGAGCATTGCTTCTGAGCGGGTAAACTATTTTCAGTTTTGCGCTCTGGATGAGGCGGTTTTGGGGGTCGAAGCTGCCAGCAGTCCTTCCAAAAAAGATGTCGATGGAGTCCAGAGATTCAGGCTCAAGCTTCTGCAGTGTTTCGTTCCGGTTGAGCAGGAACAGTTCGTGGCTGTTCGTGAGAAAATAGACCTGCAGTGAGGTGTTCTTGAGTATGTATTGTGGCAGCCAGTAGACCCACCCTTCAGCAGCGTTTTCCGGCAGAAAGTGGAACCCTCGGAAGAGGATTGACCGGTAGTTGCTGTTGATATATGCTATTGAAGGTTTGCTCATCTATTCCGTGCGTTATTACAGCCGTCCGTCTGAAATGTTCCGGTCGTAAATGCCTTTCACATCGTAAATAATGCCGTCCTTCGTGAGCCACTGCCTTGGGTCGAGCGCCTTGAACTCGTTGTGACCTACTGCCGCAACAACTGCCTGATAGCTGTTGTTCTCTATGGTCTCGGTGCTGTGGATCATTGGCAGGCCGTATTCGTGCATGACCTCTTTGGGCGAGGCCCAGGGGTCGGCAATTTCAACAGCGCAGCCGTATTCCTGCAGCTCCTTGATAATGTCAATCACGCGGCTGTTGCGGATGTCGGGGCAGTTTTCTTTGAAGGTGATGCCGAGTACGAGCACTTTTGCGTTTTTGATATGGCAGTCGTTTCTGATGAGGAGCTTGACCGTTTCACTGGCTACATAGGCGCCCATGTCGTCGTTGAGGCGCCGCCCGGCGAGGATGATTTCAGGGTTGTAACCGACCTCCTGCGCTTTCTGGGCGAGGTAGTAGGGGTCGACCCCAATGCAGTGGCCTCCTACAAGGCCGGGTTTGAAGGGGAGGAAGTTCCACTTGGTGGCGGCGGCTTCGAGCACATCGAGGGTGTCGATACCCATGCGGTTGAAGATGCGGGCGAGTTCGTTGACGAAGGCGATGTTGATGTCGCGCTGGGAGTTTTCAATGACCTTAGCGGCTTCGGCAACTTTGATGGAGGGGGCGAGGTGGGTGCCGGCTTCTATAATGGAGAGGTAGAGTCCGTTGACAACCGCTGCGGATTCGGGTGTGGAGCCGGAGGTGACTTTTTTGATTTTAGTGACGGTGTGGAGTTTGTCGCCGGGGTTGATGCGTTCTGGCGAGTAGCCGACGAAGAACCCTTCGTTCATTTTCAGGCCGGAGACCTTTTCAAGTACTGGCACACAGTCCTCTTCGGTAGCACCGGGGTAGACGGTGGATTCATAGATGACGATGTCGCCCTCTTTGAGCACTTTGCCCACGGTTTCGCTTGCCTTGACGAGTGGGGTCAAATCGGGGCGGTTGTTTTTGTCGGTCGGGGTTGGGACGGTGACAATATAGATATTGGCTTCAGCAAGATCCTGCAGGTTCGTGGTGACGAAGAGCCCTTTGGTGTCTGCTTTTGGGAGCGGGTTATCTCTTGTGATGCAGCTTTTCAGTTCCTGTTCCTCTGTTTCAAGGGTGGAGTCGCGCCAGGCGTTAAGCTCGTCGATTCGTGGCTGCTTGATATCGAAGCCGGCGACGGGGTAGTGCTTGGCGAACTCAACGGCGAGGGGCAGGCCAACATAGCCGAGACCGATGACGGCGATTTTCGGGGATTTCTGTGCGTTGATGGTGCTCATGCTATTGTGCTTGTTGTTGTGTCAATTGAGTTGCCTGCCGGTTTTCAAGGCCGTCAACGAAGGCTATCCAGCGCCTGCTCTGCATCTGGTGAGGGTCGACGGTGTGCATGCCTCGGTTGTTCCATGCTTCATTACCCTGCTGGACGACGGGGGTGGTTGAGGCCTGTTCTTCACGGTAGGTTTCAGGCGTGAGTTCGGTAATTCTGAACGCCCATGCTTTGCTGCCGTAACGGGGAACTCCGTCCTGCGCGTAGCGGTAGAGTACTGTGCCGTCATTGACAACACGGCCGCCGGGGCGGGCATAATGGTCACTGCCGGTGACGACAGGGCTTTTTGGGTGCTCAGTCCATGGTCCGTTAAGGGAATTGGCCAGATGGATGTGGAGACTGTTGGCCTTGCGCATGTAGCTGAAAAGGTACCATGTGCCGTTATGAAGGACAACCGACGGGTCGAGGAGTGGAACCTTGCGTTTGCTGCCTTTCAGTATGGTGGTCACGGGTTCCCAGCCCAGAGGGAAGCGGGTGGCGCGGTAGAGGCGGATTGATTGTGACTTGGCGCATTCGGGGATCATGTACATTTCGCCTTCGTGGCTGAACACATAGGGGTAGGAAAGGTGGAACTTCTCGCTGAGGACGGTGCCGGTGTAGGTCCAGGTTTTCAGGTCCCGGCTTTCGGCGTGGCCGATTTCGCCAGTCTCCCTTTTGGTGTTGAGGAACTCGAAAAAAAGGTGGTATAGGCCTTCATGCTGCACCATGAACGGGTCGGCCACAAAGCGGGCTGGCGCATCGGTAATATCGTCGGCGGTGAGTATGGGGTTTTGGACGCCTTCCATAGGGGAAAGGGTTACCGGGTCGGGGCCTTCGTAGAGCCCGATGGACCAGACTTCGTTCTCGTGCCGATGCTGTTTCTGGCGATGCCGCTTCAGCCGGTAATTGACCAGCATGGTGAGTGCGACGAGTGCAACGGATATGGTTATGGTGAGGACGAAGGGCATATGCCGTTGAATGCTTGAAATAAAAGGTTCTAAGCTCTAATGTAGCCGATTATACGCTTGTTTCCCAAGATGCGGGGAGTTCTCTTGGGAGCAGTTTCTCCATGGCTTTTTTGACGCTGTTGGGCGCTATGTCGCTAACTTCTCCGGTGGGGGAGATGACCAGTTCACTCGGGATGAGGAAGGGGCCAAAGCGGGAGATGTCTTGCGGGGCTTCACGGTAAAGGCCGACTACGGGGGTGCCGGCAGCGGAGGCGATGTGGATGAGGGATGTATCGGGGGTGACGAGCAGTTTTAGTTTGGCGACGATGAGGCTTGCTTCGTAGAGGTTCCTGGTGGCAGGCGAGGGGATGACGGTCGGGCAGATTCGTTCGAGGTTTTTCTTTTCAATGAGTTCATTGGGGCCACAGAGGACGACGAAGCGTTCCTCTGGAAAGAGGTCAACGAGTGCTTTCCATTTTTCTTTGGGCCAGGAGCGGTTCGCTTCTCCGGCGCTGATGTTGATGCCTGTTGGGTGCTTATTTTCAATCTGGCGGAGAAAGATCTGCATTTCCATTGGGAGCGGGGAGGGGGCGAGGGAGGGACGGCACTCTTTTTCCGTTGCCTTGACTGCGAGCAGGGGGAGGATGGCGCAGTTTTTTAGCGCCATGTGGGTGTTGTGGTCGAGCTGTATGAGCTGGTCGAAGAGGCCGGTATGGAAATTATTTGCATGGCCAACCTTCCAGCGGGCCTTGATGAGCACCGACTGGAGGAGGAAGTGGGTGGAGGGATGGTCCTTGGTGTTGAAGAGGACATCGAACTGCTTGGAGAGGACCTCTTTTTGGTAGGTACGGGGTTCCTTTTTTGCCATGTGAACGGCGGTGATATCGGGGTCGCTTTGGAAGAACTCTGCGCTTGCACGGCTGAAGGCGATGATGTGGATTTCGAGCTTAGGGAAGGTTTTTTTGAGGGTTCGGATGAGTGGGGTGAGGAGTACCGAGTCGCCGAGCTTTTCCTGGGCGAGGATGGCAATGGTGTTGAGGTTGCCAGTGAATGGGGTGTTGCCTGCCCGCTTGGGCGTGAGGCGCTGCAGGGTTCGGGCAAATGCCTGGCGTAGCTGTCGCTTCTTTTTCTTTTTGGGTATTGCGCTGGCTGGTGCTGTGTTCATCACTGTATGGATTTCTCGCGGAGTTTCTGCTGGAGGTGCTTTTCGAGGTTGTCGGTCATGGCGGTCATGGTGAACTCGCTGTTGACCCTTTCGTAGCCGGCCTGGCCGTAAGCTTGCAGGGTTTCGGGGCTGTCGATGAGTTCACTGATGGCGTCGGCAATGGCCTTTGGGTCCCGTGGCGGGATGATCATGCCCGTCTTGTTTTTGGTGCCGCCCCCCATAAGTTCGCGGGCACCGTTGACATCGGTGGTGATGACCGGTTTTTTCATTCCCATCGCTTCCATCACAACATTCGGCATGCCTTCAAAGAGGGAGGCGAGGACGAAGAGGTCGCACCCTTTGAGGTAGGGGAAGATGTTTGCGGTGAAGCCGAGCAGGACGAATGAGTCCTCAAGGCCAGCAGCTTTGATTTGTGTTTTGAGTTCTTCTTCGAGCTTTCCTTCGCCTGAAATGGCGAAGACAAGGTCATTGCGGCTCTTTTTGAGTATGGCGGCTGCTTCAATGAGGTAGGCGAACCCTTTCTGTTCGGAGAGGCGGCCGGCGCTGTAAATAATTTTCTTTCCGGGGAAGCGCTTGCTGAAGTCAAACGGCTCAACCTTTTCCGGGATGACGAGGCCGTTGTAGATGACCTTGACGAAGTTTTTGCTGAACCAGCCGTATTCGCCGTATGTCTCTTTGATGGTGAGGCTGTTGGTGATGATGCCGTCGGTGAGGTTGGTGAGGGTGAGTTTGTGTTTCCATTTTCGGCTGCAGAGGAGCATGCCGTGGCGGGCGAGAACGACTGGCGTTTCGGCAATGCGGGCGGCGAGGCCTGCGACGCGGACATCCTTGTTGAGGTTGCAGATGAGAATGTCGGTCTGGTGCTGTTTGAGCCAGGAGGCGATTTTCAGGGTGGCGAGGGGGCTGAAGTCGCCGCGGATGTTGATCACTTCCGTTTTGACGCCGTTGTCTTTTGCGTAGCGGAGGATTTTGGAGTCTTTTTTGCTGGCAAGGGTTATCTGGTGGCCCCTTTCGGTAAGTCCCTTTGCAGCGTTTACCATCCATTTTTCGCCGCCGCCGAATTTGTTTTTCCCGATGGAGTTTATGAAGAGGATGTTCATTTCTTGTTGCTTAGGGTGTCGGTGAAGAACTCGATGAGACTTCGTTCCATTTCTGCCATGGAGAACTGCTCTCGGGCGTTTTTTTCTGCCTGTAGAGCAAGCGTTTCCCTGAGATCGGGATTTCGGTAGAGTTGCATGATGGCTGCTGCCATTTGGCTTTCGTCTCCATAGTTCAGGAGAATGCCATTTTCGCCATTGCGGATAATTTCATCGGCTCCTCCTGAACGGGTGCTGACGGGGACGCATCCAAGGTACATACTTTCTATCAAGGCGTTCGAGAGACCTTCGGACTGTGATGCGGAAACAAACACATCGCTGCCTTTCATTATTGGGTAAGGGTTCACCTGAAATCCTTCAAAACGAACCCGATCGGCGATGCCGAGTTTTCGGGCAAGTGATTCCAATGGGTGGCGTTCAAGGCCATCGCCGGCAATGACAAGGCCTGCTTCAGCGTTGGGCGCCTGTGAGAGGAATGTTGCAAAGGAGCGGATCAGGTAGTCATACCCTTTTCTTGGTGTGAGGCTGCCAACTGCCGACAGGGTAAAGGGAAAGGGTTTCGGCCAAGGCTGCCGGGCTCCATTGTCAAGCTCTTCCCTGTCGAGACCGTTGTATATGACTCGAACCTTCTTGGTGGGGAGCCATGGTGCCTGCAGCAGGGTGTTCCTGATTTTTTCAGCATTGACGATGATTCCGTCGGTCAGCCAGTCGTAGACAAGCCTATGGACGAATGTGTTTTTTATCGGCCGGTCAATGCCAAGCCTCATAATGCTTGATGCACCGCCTAGTTTTGCGGCAATGCCGGCCAGCACATAGTCTTTCCGTTTTGTTGGGACGAGGATATCAATTTTTTCCTTTCGTATAATTGCCATCAGTTTTGCAATGGTAATCGGGTCAATCTCGGCCAGAAACGGGAGTCTGAATTTTTGTACTGGAAAGCGTTCGCCTATCAGGTGATCACGGTAAGCAAAAAAGACCCTGTTTTTTTGTGACAGCGCGATGGTGGCCATCCGGGTCCATTTTTCATTGCCACCCCAGCCTCGTTTGGCGGAGTTCAGGAAGAGGATGTTCATGCGGTTGGGGCGAAGAGCTGTTGTGGTACCGTAACGGTTCTGTTGTTCAAGGTAAGAAAATAGCCAGCGGTTTCCTGCTGGTTCGGCATGTGCGTTGTGCTGTTCGCTTTGTTGCGCCTTTGTTGAGGAATTGTTACATTTTCGTGAATTCTTTCATCCACCTTTCAATAAATCCGTGCTGTATGGGCGTTATCCGTCTCAATCGTTCGCTTCTCGTTGGCAAGGGCTCTTCGCGCGTCTGTTACCGTCATCCTGACGATGAGGGAAAGTGCGTGAAAGTTGAGTGGCGTTCGGATCGCGGGGTTACGGATGAAGAGCTCCGTCGTTACAGGCGGCTGCAGAAACGGGGTATTTCGTGGGATAATCTTGCCCGTTATCATGGGGATGTGGAGACTGATCAGGGACTAGGCGCAGTGTTTGATATGCCGCTTGATGCAGACGGATCGGTTTCCAGGACGCTCCACTATTATCTGGTGAGCGGAGCTGAGCATGAATGCGATGTTGCTGAAATGGCTGAATCCCTCATTGAGCTGAAGAAGTATCTGCTGAAGCATGCTATCCTTGTGCGTGAACTCAAACCTGAGAACATGGTTTGCAGTCGCGGGGATGCGGGGAACTGTACTTTCATTCTGATTGACGGGGTGGGCAACAATCAGTTCCTTCCGGTGGCCTGCTATGTGAAGCGGTTGGGTCGCAGTGTCATTCTTCGCAAGTGGAATACTTTTGTGCGTCATCTTTCCGACCTCTATCCCGCAAGTCCTCTCGCTGCTGCTCTGCTACGCTATTTGCGGTAGGTCGGGTTACGGTGGCTCTTTAGTTGTCGTATTGGTATATCTCCTGACAAATTCATAATTCCATTCATAATCCTGACTGTGCCGAACGGTTGGTGTGTCAGGCGTCGGATCATGTCAGATACTTTCATTTTTTGAAAGTTACAAACATTTTATGTTTCGGTGTTTTCTGTGCTTTGGGTGGTGTCCTGGCAGAATTTTGCGATCTCTTTAGCCATGCGGGGGATGCTGAACTGGCGGATGACTGTCTCTTGTGCTGCTTTGGCGATTGCAGCTCTTGTGGGTTTGTTCCTGTAGAGTTCGCTGAGGATGGCGGCGAGGCGGGCTTCGTCGCCGTGGCTGAGAAGATAGCCATTTTCTTTGTTGGTGATGACTTCCCTGACTCCTCCGGCGTAGGTGCTGACGGGTGCGCAGCCGAGGTACATTGCTTCAAGGAGGGCGTTGGAGAGCCCTTCATTGGTGGAGGCCATGACGAACAGGTCGCTTGCCTGGAGCGTGGGGTAGGGGTTCTGGAGGAAGCCGGGGAAGCGGACCCTGTTCTGTATGCCGAGTTGGTTGGCGAGTTCTTCGAAGGCTGTTCGGTCGGCACCTTCTCCCATGATGACGAGGCCGGCGTCAGCTTCGGGGTTCTCATGCAGGAACCGGGCGAAGGAGCGGATGAGGAAGTCGAACCCTTTGTTGATGGTGAGGCGACCGAGGGCTGTAAGGGTGAAGGGGAATGGCTTTTCCTGCTTTGTGATTGTTTTTTTGTCGATTTCCGTGGTGTCGAGGCCGTTGTAGATGACCCTGATTTTGCTTTCGGGGATGTAGCCGGTCTGGAGCAGGGTTTTTTTTATCTTTTCGGCGTTGACGATGATGCCGCTTGTGAGGGTGTGGTATGTGAGGCGCTGCCATGGGTCCCGAAGCTGGCGGTCAGCTCCGAGGCGGAGGATGACAGGGGTTCCTGTGAGCTTTCCGGCAATTCCGGCGAGAAAATAATCTTTGCGTTTGGTGGGGATGATGGCCTCAACCTTCTCCGTATTAATAATACGGATGAGCTGCCAGAGGGTGTAGAGGTCCGCTTCACTGAGGCATGGAAGGCGGTATTTTGTTATGGTGAAGTTACTCCCTACCACATCCTTCCGGTAGACCAGTATGGTGTTGTGGCTTTCACCGAGAGCTTCGGCGGCCATCCGGGTCCATTTTTCCGTGCCGCCCCACTCCCGGGCGGAGTTCATGAAGAGGATATTCATGCGGCTGCGGTTGCATTGGGTTGATGAGGGTTGGCTATATGGTGCTTGCCTGATTGATGTACCAAGGTAATGAAAAGAGGGGGTTTTGCATGGTGATGTATTGGTTTACAAGTTGTAGTTTATTTGCAATATCACTTCATGGCGGGATGTAAGACCAAAAGGGTTACTGCTGCGCCGAATGAAAAACTGATGGCGGCTGCTAAAAATCTGACGAGGTTCGAATGCGAATGATGGATTCTGTTGCCGTGCGTCGGCCTTCGTTTCTTTTCACTACCCTGTTTCTTCTTGGGGTCATGGTGCTGTATCCTGTTGCGGGGGCGTTGCTGTTTTCCCTTGCGGGAGGCGCGTCGTTGCCTGAAGGGGCTGGAATAGGTGTCATGCTTGGCGAGCTTCGGGCGGTGCAGGCCGCGGGGCAGCTTCTGGTGCTGGCGTTGCCGGTGCTGGTGCTGGCTGCTTGGCATGTGCGTCGGCGGCTGCTGTCGCGCGCGATTTTCGGGTTCCTTGGGGTTGGGGGGCGTGTTGATTTCAGGCTGGTCGGGCTTGCGGTAGCTGGGGTGTTCATGCTGCAGCCGCTACTCTATACGATAGCTGGATTACAGAACCTTTTTCTCTGGCCGGCGCTTGGTGAGGCGGGTGCGGAGGTGGTGCGGCAGCGGGTGGTGATGGACGCGTTTCTTTCGGAGCTGGCTTATGCGGGTTCGCTGCAGGAGTTTCTGGTGGTGGCGGGTGTGCTGGCGCTGGTGCCGGCGGTGAGTGAGGAACTGCTGTTCCGGGGGTATGTGCAGGGGAACTATGCCGCTTCAATGCGTTCTTCTGCTGCTGTGCTTCTGACTGGCACCATGTTCGCCTTTTTCCATTTGAGTGCGGCTAATCTGGTGCCGCTTGCTTTGCTTGGGTGGTATATTGGCTATATTTATATCAAGTCCGGCAACCTTGCGGTTCCGGTGTCGGTTCATTTTGTGAACAACTTTGCGGCTCTTCTGCTGCTTGCTCTGGGTGGGGGTGCTGCGGCGATGGGCCCTGAACCTGAAATCCTGCTTGGTATGGTGTGGTGGTGGGTAGCTGTGCCTCTTTCTCTGTTGTTGTTCATGCTTGTGATGCGTCGTTTTTCCTCCATTGCTTCGGCTGCGTAACGGATTTTTATGGGTAAACTTCTGAGCGTCAATCTCCTGCAGCGGGTACTGGTGGCTGTTGTGGGCATTCCCCTTCTGCTTTGGTTGATTCAGGCGGGCGGTGTATGGTTTTTTTCGTTTTTCTTGCTACTTGCACTGCTTGCTTCGTTTGAGTTTCATCGTCTAGCTTCGCACAAGGCCAACCCTCCAGCTCTCTGGATTATGCTGCTCGCAACATTTGTTGTGCAGGCGGATTTCTATTTCGGGTTTGTGGAGCTTTGGGTGGTGTTGCTCGCGGTGGTGATGGTGCTGTTTCTGCTTGAGCTGTTCGTCCGGGAGGGCTCTCCGCTCCTCAACCTCGGTTCAGCTCTTGCCGGGTTCCTCTATGTGAACCTTGCCTTCGGTTCCCTTATGCGCTTGCGCATGGAGCCGATGAACGGTGATGGTGAAGCCTGGGTGCTGCTCATGTTCATCTGCATTTGGTCGACGGATATTTCCGCATACTTCGGGGGGAGCCTAACTGGGGGAAAGGTGGTTAAGCGCAAGCTGTTCGATCGTCACAGCCCGAACAAAACCTGGGAGGGGTTCTTTTTCGGGGCGGTGGGGAGCATTGCCGCGGCTTTCGCCTTTTCTTCCGTTGTGCCTGCTGTTTCACAATCAATGGTTCTTCTTGCAGGCCTTCTTATTGGCCTCTTCAGCCCTGCTGGCGATCTTATTGAGTCCATGTTCAAACGCGATGCGGGGGTGAAGGATGCCTCTGCGCTTATTCCCGGGCATGGGGGGGTGTTGGATCGGTTTGATACTGTGATGTTCGTCGCACCGTTCCTTTACCTTTTGACACGGTAAAACCTTCGATAGGGCTTCGATAACTGCGTTGGGCGGTGCTCGGAATCCTTATGCCGGGATGAGAAATTCTGTTGAAATCATGCTGTTTGGGTGTTTAGAGGTTGGCGATTGAATTTTTATATTATGCCTTCTTTCCTGCTACGGTGGCACTTTTCGGCTACCTGGGTGTTTTAACAGCATCACCTTGTGACATAATGAAAATCGAGAGCATCCTTTCTGAAAAATACATTGCGCTGAACCTTGAACTTGAAACCAAGGAGCAGGTGATAGAGCGCATGCTTTCCATTATTTCGGGCCATTCGGGAGTGAAGGATATTGATCGGCTGCGGACTGATGTGCTGCGCCGTGAGGGTGAGATGTCGACGGGCATTGGTAAAAAGATTGCTCTGCCGCATGCAAAGACTGATGCGGTTTCCCATCCGGTGCTTGCTATTGCGACTTTGAAGGACGATATAAATTTTGATTCTATAGACAATGATCCGGTGAAGATCATTTTTCTGCTGGCCACCCCTGCTAACATGCTTGCCGAGCACCTGAAGCTGCTTGGCCGCATTACGCGCCTTGCCGGTCGGGAGGATGTTCGGGAGCGGCTGTTTGCGGCTGCCAAGCCCTCTGAGGTGCTTGCGCTGTTCAAGCTGGAGGAGAAGGAGTTGCCGCAGATATGAACCGGATTGCAAGAGAGGGGCGGTAGCGTATGTCGCAGTATCAGGCGGTAAAGGGAACAAAGGATATTTTTCCTGACGAGGCAGTGCAGTGGCAGTTCGTTGAGGGTGTGGTGCGCTGGCTTGCTGGTCTCTACGGGTTCAATGAGGTGCGTACGCCGGCGTTTGAGTATACTGAGCTGTTTCAGAGGGGCATTGGTGCCACAACAGATATTGTGGGTAAGGAGATGTTCTCGTTCCTGCCTGACCCGCAGGGGCGTTCGTTGACGCTTCGGCCGGAGATGACTGCTGGGGTTATGCGTGCGGCTCTGCAGAGGAACCTTCTTTCTCAGGCTCCTGTTCATAAATTATTCTATATCAGTGATCTGTTCCGTAAGGAGCGGCCTCAGGCGGGGCGGCAGCGGCAGTTTACGCAGTTCGGTGCGGAGTTGTTGGGGGTGTCGTCCCCTGCGGCGGTTGCTGAGGTGCTTTCGTTCATGATGGGGGTGTTTGAAACGCTGGGGCTCAAGGGGCTTCGTTTGCGCATCAACACGCTGGGCGACCTTGAGGACCGTGCGCGGTACCGTGAGGCGCTTCGGACCTATTTTCTTCCCTATGCGGACGAGCTTGACGAGTCGTCAAAAGAGCGGCTTGAGAAGAATCCGCTCCGTATTCTTGATTCAAAGAACCCCGCCTTGAAGGATATGATTTTTGGGGCGCCGAAGCTGTTCGATCACCTGAAGCCGGAGGCGGTGGAGGAGTTTGAAGAGGTGCTTTCGCTGCTGAGGGATCGCGGTATTGCGTATGAGGTTGACCACCTGCTGGTGCGCGGGCTTGATTATTATTGCCACACGGCCTTTGAGGTGACCAGCTCGGAGCTTGGTGCGCAGGATGCAATTGGTGGTGGAGGGCGCTATGACGGCCTGGCTCGTGAGCTTGGCGGTGGTAAGGATATGCCGGCTGTTGGTTTTGCTGTTGGTATGGAGCGGCTACTTATTGCCATGGAGAAGCAGGGGCTCTTGGAAGGGCTGAAGCCTGAGGGGCCGAAGGTGTTTGTGGTTGTGCAGCAGCAGGAGCTTTCAGGCCATGGCATGCAGGTTGCGTTCCAGCTGCGCCGGGCGGGCATCAGTACCGAGCTTGACCTTGCGGGACGGAGCATGAAGGCGCAGATGCGTGAGGCGAACCGCCTAGGTTCAGCTTATGCGCTCTTTATCGGCCAGACGGAGTTTGAGTCGGGGCAGTACGGGCTGAAGAACCTTGTGAGTTCCGAGCAGGAAACGCTTGGGCTTGAGGCTGTTATTGAAAGACTCCGTGAACCTTCCATACAGGAGAGCCTCAAGGGATGAGCAATCCCAAGCTGACGGTGATCATATATGGCAAACCGGAGTGTTGCCTCTGTGACGAGGCGATGGAGGTGCTTCTTCGTGTGCAGAAACGGGTGCCGTTTACGATTAAAAAGGTTGATATCACTTATGATCCGGTTCTTTCGGAGCGATACCGCCTCAGCATTCCCGTTATTCATATTGAGGGCCGTGTGGCATTCAAGCACCGTGTTGATGAGGCGCGGTTGCTGAAGCTGCTTTCTGCCAATTGTCCTTTCTGAGCGGAAACTATTTGCTTGATTCATCCTTTTAAGAAGAATAAGGATGGCTGTTTCTGTCTTTTGGGGGTAAATAAGTACGCTCAGTCATGAGCGTACCCAACTTTTTTTTATTGTAACGGTATGGTTAAAGTTTTTCTGTTTCTGGTTGTGCTGTGGTTGGCGGGGCGTCTTTTGATGCGGCTGCTGCGCGGAGTGTTTGTCTCTTTTCTCCAAGGGGCTTCGGAGGGGCGTTCGCCTCTTGGGGGCAAGAAGCGGCCGGATGGGGTTGAGGAGGCGGATTTTGAGGTGCTTGACAGCCGGCTTGCTGATAAGGATGAGCCGGGTTCGAAGAGTGTTTGATGGTTGGTGTTTTTTTGTTACATTGGCACACAGTATTTGAAGGAAAGTAGGGATGGGGTCGAGAGATATTTTTTCTCTGAAAGTGGGGTCCCCCCGCTTTTTTTGTTTCCTTAAAATGGGTTGAGAGGGCTATAGAGCTATGCAGGAAGAGTTGTTGAGATGTGTGTATGAGGTTTTGTCGGCCACTGCTGGTACGAAGGCGGAGGGCGTGTACTTTATTGGTATGACGGTGAAGGGTTCGGCTGTGCATCGGAAGATTGATGTGGTTGTGGATGCTGATTCTGGTGTTCGCATTGACCAGTGCGCATTCCTCTCTCGGCGGCTGCGTGAGCGGCTTGAGGAGGATGAGGAGATGATTGGAATCCTTGGTGATAATTTTGATTTGGTAGTGGGCTCTCCGGGGCTTGGTGAACCGATTGTTCTTGAGCGGCAATACGGGCGGCATGTGGGCCGGCTGCTTCGGGTTGCGTACCGCGACCCGGAAGGAATTGAGCATGAGCTCACCGGCCACCTGCAGGAGGTTTCACTGGCTGAGGGTGGAGGTTCCATTACTTTGAAGCCTCGTATGGAAAAGAAGAAGGGGAAGCAGGAAGAGCCGGAAAATATAACACTGGAGCTCGCTGCTGTTCTTCGCGCGGTTCCTGAGGCTGAAATATAGGTTTGTCTTTTTTTTTCAATGCACAATCATAGAATGAGATGGCCAAAAAGAAGGTAAAAGAGGATGGGGTAGACCGGAAGGCGCAGATAGCGAGCGCGTTCGGTGAAATTGAGCAGTCGAAGATTTTCCTCGACAAGCGCGTTGAGAGCGCTGCGGTGAAAATGGACATTGCCGATCTTCTGAAGGATATCATCCAGAAGCAGCTCCGCAAGGATTATGATCCGGAGGTTGAAGCCAACATTTTCATCAACCCTGAACGCGGCGATTTTGAGGTTTACCTTCTGAAGAAGATTGTGGAGGAGGTTGACATTGCTCCTATTGAAATCAGCCTTGAGGAGATCCGCAAGATTGATGAGTCGCTTGAAATTGGTGATTATTACGAAGAGGGTCCAATAAAGCTTGACGAATATCTGACCAGAAAGTCAATACAAATTATCAAGCAGTCGGTGCAGAAGAAGGTTCGCGACCTTGAGCGCATGGTTGTGTATGAAGAGTGTCTGGAGAAGGTGGGCGAGGTTGTTGCCGCCGAGGTGTATCAGGTGCGTTCGAATGAGGTGATTTTTACTTATAACACGACGAAGGACCACTGCGTTGAATTGGTGCTGCCGAAGTCGGAGATGATGAAAAAGGATAATCCGCGCCGTACGCCGCGCATGAAGTTGTATGTGAAGAACATTGAGCGCGAGCGAGTGAAGATTCGTCTTGAGGATGGAACGATAGAGGAGAAGGAGAAGCCGGATGGCGGCATGAAGGTGATTGTGTCGCGCATTGATGACCGATTCCTCTACAAGCTTTTTGAGCAGGAGGTTCCTGAAATTCTTGATGGGCTGATTGTGATCAAGGGCATTGCACGGGTTCCGGGCGAGCGGGCGAAGGTTTCCGTTGAGTCGACGAGTGCGCGTATTGACCCTGTGGGCGCTACTGTGGGCTACCGTGGCAAGCGCATTCAGAGCATTGTGAAGGAGCTGAACAACGAGAATATTGATGTTATCAATTATAATGACGAGCCGCAGATTTATATTTCTCGTGCGCTTCAGCCGGCTAAAATTGATCCGCTGACGGTGCATGCGGATATGAAGACCCGCAAGGCGCGTGTAATGCTGAAGCCTGATCAGATTAAGTATGCAATCGGCAAGAACGGCAACAACATCCACTTGGCAGAGAAGCTTACCGGGTACGAGATTGAGGTATACCGTGATGTGATTGACACGTCGATGGAGGATCCGACGGATATTGACATCATCGAGTTCCGTGAGGAGTTTGGTGATGACATGATCTACCAGCTGCTTGATGCGGGGCTTGATACTGCCAAGCGGGTTCTGAAGGCTGGTGTTGATGAGATTGAGCTGGCTCTGCTCGGGCCTCAGCGTCAGGAGGAAGTGAAGGTGTTCGGTAAGGGCATCCGTCCGCCGGTTCGCCCGAGAGAACGCAAGATTACTGATGAGGAACGGCGTTACTGGCACAAGATTGCCGACAGCATGTACAAGACGGTTCGCGAGCAGTTCTCTGATGAGGATCTTGAAGATCTGTATGAGGAGTATGTAGCGCCGGAGGTTGAGCTTGAGCCGGAGGAAGGCGAAGCTTTGGAGGCACCGGAGACCACGGAGACAGTGGTTCCCGAGGTTGATACTGCGGAGGCAACTGAGGCTACTGAGGAAACGCCAGCCGCTCTGGAGCCGGATGAGCCTGAAACGGAAGCATGAGCTGTCGCAAGGTTCCTGCGGTGAAGGAGAAGAACGAGTAAAGAGTTTTTTAATCCAGAGGAGGATGTAATGGCCCTTGAGGACATGGACAAGAAGTACAGGATCAGTGATATAGCAAGAGAGCTGCAGGTCAGCCCGCAGGAGGTTTTGCGGTTTGTAAAGCAGGAAGGGGCCAGGGTTGCCTCTACATCCTCCATGGTGGACACGGAAATGCATGGCCTGATTTTAGGTCAGTTCAGCGATGAAAAGAAGATGGTGGACGAGACCCGCAAGATCAGGGCGGAAAAAAAGCAGCGGCTGACCCGTCTTGAGGAGCAGTCGCGCAAGACTGTTGAGAAGGAGGATCAGCTTCGCGATACTCTTCATCCAACGCCGGCTCCTGCGAAGGTTGATGTTGTGCCTCCCGATCCTGTTGAGTTGCCTGTTGCTGTTCCGGCATCGCCGGATGCGCCCGTTGCCTCTGTTACCCCTGTTGCGCCGGATGCGTCTGTTGCTCCTGTTGCGGCGGTTCCCTCCGAGGTGCCTCTGGCTCCTGTGGCAGTGGAAGCTGCAGCGGCGGTTGAGCCTGAAGTGGTTCCTTCTCCTGTGACGGAGGAAGCACCCCCTGTTGAAGTGCAGGCAAACGATCAGATTGTTTCCTTTGACGCTCCGAAGAATATCGGCGGACTGACCGTGCTCGGCACTCTCGACATGGAGAGCGAGGCGGATCGGAAACGGCGTGGAAAGAAGAAGAATTTCAAAGAGTCGGCCGATGTGCTGAAGGATGAGTTCGAAAAGACGGGCTCGGTTGATCTTGGTGATGACGGTAAGCCTAAAAAGAAGCCCGGGACGACCGCTCTTGGCAGCGATCTTGGCATGGGGAAGAAAAAGGGGAAGAAGAAAAAGAAGCCTGAGGTTGATGAGAAGGTGATTTCAGCAAATATCCGTAGCACTATCAGCGGTATGGATGACGGAACCGGTTCTGGTTCGCGTTCGAAGTTCCGTAAGCAGCGCAAGATGGAGCGGGAACGGGAGCAGGAAGAGGCGGATGCGTTCCGCGAAACGCAGCAGCAGGTTGTGCGTGTGACCGAGTACGCTTCACCGCATGAAATTGCTGAGCTGATGAGCGTTACTGCCAGGGATATTATACAGAAGTGTTTTGCTCTTGGAAAGTTTGTGACCATCAACCAGCGGCTTGACAAAGAGAGCATTGAGCTGATTGCTCTGGAGTTTGGCTATGAGGCCGATTTTGTATCGGAGGTTGAGGCTACCGAAGTGGTTGCTGAGGTTGACAATGAGGAAGATCTGGCTACCCGTCCACCTGTGGTGACAATTATGGGCCATGTTGATCATGGAAAGACCTCTCTGCTTGATTACATGCGCAACAGTAATGTGGCCGAGGGTGAGTCGGGTGGTATTACGCAGCATGTTGCGGCGTATGAAGTCACCGGTTCGAACGGCAGGAAGATCACTTTTCTCGACACACCGGGCCATGAAGCCTTTACGGCCATGCGTGCTCGCGGTGCGCAGGTTACCGATATTGTTATTCTTGTGGTGGCGGCCGACGACAGCGTGATGCCGCAGACAGTTGAGGCAATCAACCATGCCAAAGCGGCTGGTGTGCCGATTGTTGTTGCAATCAATAAAATTGACAAGCCTGAAGCCAATCCCGAGAAAATCAAGACCCAGCTTTCTGAGGCCGGTGTGCTTGTGGAGGAGTGGGGCGGCGAGAGCCAGTGCCAGGAGATTTCAGCGAAGAAGGGTACCGGTATTCCTGAGCTGATGGAGAAGGTGCTGACCGAGGCCGAAATGCGCGAGCTGAAGGGCAACTATTCAAAAGATGTTCTTTCAAGCGGCGTTATTGTGGAGTCGGAGCTCGATAAGGGCAAGGGCGTTATTTCTACGGTTCTGGTACAGCGCGGTTTCCTGAAGGTTGGCGATCCGTTTGTTGCGGGTAACACAATGGGAAAGGTTCGCGCCATTATGGACGAGAGGGGAAAGCGAATACCCTCGGCAGGCCCTTCGCGGCCGGTGTCGGTGCTTGGTTTTGAGGATCTTCCGCAGTCGGGCGATGTTCTGACGGTAATGGCTTCCGATCGTGAAGCTCGCGATCTTGCGCAGAAGCGTCAGGTCATACGCCGTGAGCATGAGTTCCGCCGCAGTACCCGCGTGAAGCTCGACAGCATTTCCCGCCAGATTAAGGAGGGGCTGATGAAGGAGCTCAGCGTCATTATTAAGGCCGATACCGATGGTTCAATTCAGGCGCTTGCTGATGGCCTGATGAAGATCCAGAATGAGGAGGTCAAGGTGCAGATTATTCACCAGGGCGTGGGTCAGATTACCGAAACCGATGTGTTGCTTGCGGCTGCGTCCGACGCAATCATTATCGGGTTCCGGGTTCGTCCGAATGTGAATGCCAAGCGCCTTGCCGAGAAAGAGGATCTTGATGTCCGCTTCTACAGCGTCATTTACCATGTGCTTGAGGATGTTGAGAAGGCGCTTGAAGGTATGCTTTCGCCTGAACTCCATGAGGAGAGCCTCGGGTCGCTTGAAATCCGCCAGGTGTTTAGGGTTCCTAAAATTGGCAATGTTGGCGGTTGCTATGTGCTTGATGGCAAGATTCTGCGCGATGCAAAGGTTCGCCTGCTTCGCGACGGTGTGCAGATTTACGATGGTATGCTTGATACGCTGAGGCGCTTCAAGGACGATGTGAAAGAGGTTGATGCCGGCTATGAGTGCGGTGTGGGACTGAAGAACTATGATGATATAAAAGTTGGCGATGTGGTAGAGGCTTACCGCATTGTTGAAACGAAACGCAAACTCTGAACGCCAGCTTGGTTTATGTCGAGACGAACGGACAAAGTTGCTTCGCTTTTGCAGCAGGAGCTTGGGGCGATTCTTGAAAAGGAATATCCCCGCGGCGGTCCTTTGCTGACAGTTGTGGAGGTTAAAATTACTGCTGATTTGGGTCTTGCCCGTGCCTTTGTTTCCATTATAGGGAGCGATGAAGAGCGGGCTGAGACGATGGAGTTTCTGAAGGATGAAACAAAGAACATCCGGAGGATTCTCTCCTCAAAAATCCGCCACCAGTTCCGCCGTATTCCGGAGCTTGAGTTCCGTGAGGATATGCTGTATGAAAAGGCAAGCCGGATTGAGGAATTGCTGCGCGGCGTAAGGAAGGGTTCAGGAGAAAACGAATAGCCTTGCCAGGCATGGGGACAATCTATGGTTGAGATGCATGAAGGGCATGAGCTTCCGGAGGATGGGGAATTTCTGCTGCTTGACAAGCCGCTTGACTGGACATCGTTTGATGTGGTGGCCAAGGTCCGCAACACCTACAAACGGGGAGGGCTGAAACGCAAGGTGGGCCACTCCGGTACGCTTGACCCGAAAGCCACGGGTCTGCTTATTCTCGCCACGGGAAAAAAAACACGCGAACTCTCATCTCTTGAAGGGCTCGACAAGGTGTACGATTCAGTCATCCGCCTTGGCGCCCGCACCCTCAGCCACGACAGCGAGTCGGAGGAGTACGGCATAACGGATGTTTCCCATCTGGATGAGGCGGCTGTGAAAAGTGCTGCTCGTGATATGGAGGGGACGCGCATGCAGCAGGCTCCAATGCATTCGGCCACATGGCATAAGGGGAAGCGCCTGTATGAGCTTGCCCGTAAGGGGGTGGTGGTGGAGGAGCGAAAGAGCAAGGAAATTGTGGTTCACGGTTTTGAGGTTCTTCGTGTTGAGTTGCCGCTTGTTTACTGCCGGATTCATGTGTCGAAAGGGGCGTATATCCGTGTGCTGGCCGATGAGCTGGGCGAGGCGCTCGGCGTTGGGGGCTATCTTGTGGGGCTCAGGCGTGTGGCCATTGGCCCCTACCGGGTGGAGTCGGCGATGAAGGTGGAAGATGCGGTTGCGAGGGTTCTCGGGCAGCTGCAGATAGCTGACGACCGACTAACTGATCAAAACAACTGACCAATAAACTTACCTATAACAGAGCGGAAACGAAGTATGCGCATTGTTGAGTATGATGGTGGGGCGCCTTTCCCCAGAGAGCCATCGGCGGTAACAGTCGGTTCGTTTGATGGTGTGCATCGTGGCCATCGTAAAATCATTTCCCGCATGGTTTCAATTGCCCGGAGCCGCGGGCTAAGAAGTGTGGTGGTGACTTTTGAGCCGCACCCACGAAGGGTGCTGGAGGGCGGGGTGAGCGAGCCGCTGGGGTTGCTCACAACGCTTGATGAAAAGGTGGAGCTGCTTGGGGCGGAGTGTGTGGACCTGCTCTGTATTGCCCGGTTTACTCCGGAGTTTGCTGCCAGGAGTTCCGACGACTTCATTCGTTCCGTTCTTGTGGAAGAGATTGGTGCAGAGTGCGTTGTGGTAGGCTATGACCACGGCTTTGGGCGAAATCGGAGCGGAGGGGGCGATGAGCTCCGCCGGCTGGGTGGTGAATTGGGGTTTGATGTGGTGGAGGTGGACGAGATCCAGATAGAGAACGAGCATTTTTCCAGCACGCGCATCCGCTCCCTGCTTGCCGAGGGGAGAATGGAGGAGGCAAACGGTTTTCTTGGCGCCCCCTATATGATCAGCGGCCGGGTGGTGGTAGGCGAGGGGAAAGGACGCGAAATCGGCTTTCCGACGGCTAATATCCTTCCGCCGGATTCGTACAAGCTTTTGCCGAGGGCGGGAGTTTATGCGGCTTCAACAGTTATTGACGGCAATCCATACAAGGCTATGATGAATATTGGTGTCCGCCCGACGGTTTCAGCCCTTGGAATGACAACGGTTGAGGTGCATATTCTTGGCTGGTCGGGGAGTCTGTACGGCAGGGAGCTTCAGTTCAGCCTTTTGCAGTTTCTTCGGGAGGAAAGGAAATTCGACTCTCTTGAGGCTCTTCGGGAGCAGCTTGAAAAAGATAAAAAAGGGGTAGAGTTGTATAGCTAAGAATATTATATTGCAGGTCAACCGTTTTACCATAAACAACACTGAGAGAATATGAGCCTTACAAAAGAGTTTAAAGAGGAAATCATCACAAAGTTCGGCGGTATCGACAAGAACACCGGTAAGACCGAGGTTCAGGTAGCTCTGTTCAGCAACAGGATTTCCGATCTTACCGGGCACCTTCAGAAGCATCCGAAAGACAAGCATTCCCGTCGTGGTCTGCTGATGCTTGTGAGCAAGCGTAAAAAAGCCCTAAAATATCTTCAGAATGTTGCTATCGACCGTTACCGCCAGGTAATCGCCGATCTCGCACTTCGCAAGTAAGACTGTTTCTTGGCTGATGCCGGAAACTTGCCGGGCTATGTGGCCTTGCAGGCCGTCGCAATACTAACGAAACGAGCAGGGTGGGACTATGTTGGAAAGTATGACCGGATACGGCAGTGCCGAGTCGGTGGCCTCGGGGGTGAAAATTCTGGTGGAGCTGCGCTCGGTGAACAATCGGTTTGCTGAAATAAGCGTAAAGCTTCCCCGCCAGCTGCTTCCCTATGAACTTGAGGTCCGTGAGCTGATTCGTTCGCGGTTCCAGCGCGGCAAAATATCTGCATATATACAGCTACAGGCTGATGACGAGCAGCCGATTACAACTACGCTCAACGCGGAAAAGACTGCGGCCTACCGTGATCTTCTCAACCAGCTTCGCGATGCTGCAGGCATTGAGGTCCCGTTGACCCTCGACAATTTTCTTCGCTTTTCCGATGTTTTCGATAGTGGTTCCAGTGCGCTCGAACATGCTTCGGAGCTTTGGGACCAGGTGAAAGCCGTGGCCCTTGAAGCGGTTGAACAGCTTAAACTGATGCGCCGCCGTGAGGGTAAGGAGCTTCTTCAGGATTTTGCCTCCCGCCTTGCCGAGATAGAGAAAACGCTTGCACTGATTCGTTCACTTGCTGGCGACAATTTTGAAGTTGTACGCAAAAAACTGACCACCAAAGTTGAGGCTGTTGCCGGTAAAGACATTACCTACAGCAGAGACCGGCTCGAAATGGAGTTGGTTATGGCAGCCGAGCGGCTTGACATTACCGAGGAGATGATTCGGTTTGCAAGCCACAACAAGTTTTTTCTTGAGGAGATGCATAATGAGGAGAGCGGGACAGGCAGAAAACTGAACTTCCTCCTGCAGGAGCAGCTTCGCGAAGCCAATACCATTGCATCAAAATCACAGAGTGCTGAAATCTCCCAGAAGGTCGTCCATATAAAGGAAGAGCTTGAGAAAATACGGGAGCAGCTCCAGAATATAGAGTAGAGTCGTTATGGCTGAAGAGCAGAAACAGCGGGGAAAGCTGGTGGTTTTTTCAGCGCCTTCAGGAACAGGCAAGTCCACCATAGCACAACAGGTTATGCGAAAGCTGCATGAACTGCAGTTTTCGATTTCGGCTACAACCCGCAATATGCGGCCGGGCGAAGTGGATGGGGTGAACTACCATTTTCTTTCCGTTGAGGCGTTTGATGACTTGGTCCAAAGCGGTGGTTTTATTGAGCACGAGTTCTTTTTCGGCAACCATTATGGTACTCTCCTTGAGAAAACCAGTGAGGCCGTGAATGAGGGGCGACATCTTCTGCTTGACCTTGATGTGAAGGGGGCTCTGAACCTGAAAAAGCTTTTTCCCGGCAACTCGCTGCTTGTGTTTATTCGCCCTCCGAGCATGGAGGTTCTTAAAGAACGCCTGCAGGGAAGGGGAAGTGAGGATGAGGCAAGTCTGAATCTGCGCCTTCAGCGTGCAGCACTTGAGCTTGAGTATGCCGACCGGTTTGATGCGGTTTTTGTCAATGACTCACTTGATGAGACGGTTGATGCCGTGAGTGAGGCCATCAGAAGTTTTCTTTCAACTAAGTAAATTACCAGAGCGATGCCTGTTAAACCTATAGATTTGAACAAGCTGAGAAGCGCCCATGGCAATCTCTACGAGACTGTGGTTGCTATTTCAAAAAAGGCAAAGAAAATGCATGAGGAAGAGAGGGTTGAGCTTGAAGAGAAGCTGCTTCCTTACAAGGAGATGATCCGCAATCCCAGCAGCGAGTCGGAATCCGACAGGGTGTTTCCCGAGCAGATTGCTATCAGCCTTGATTATGAGACCCGCGAAAAAGCTTCGCACCGTGCCGTAGCGGAATATTTCGACCATAAGTACGATTACATTCTTGAAAAAGCGCCTGAGCCTAAGGCAGTTAAAGTAGAAAAAGATGATGAAACTGACGGGAATTAATCAGATTACGCTTCGCGTCAACGATCTCGCTGAAGCCGAAGCATTCTACAGTAATATTCTCGGACTGGGCCTCGACCACAGGGTAGGGGCCAACATTACTTATCTGCGCATCAATTCAGACATGCTGGTGCTGGTAAAGGCCGAAACACCCGGAACTCCCGAGGCTCGCGACATTCGTGTTGATCATTTCGGCTTCAGGCTCCCCTCAGACCAGGATGTTGACGAAGCAGCTACCTACCTCGACGATTGCGGCGTCCACATTGTGACTCGCCCATCCAACCGCCGTGAAGGCCGCGCTTTCTTTGTGATGGACCCCGACGGCAACCTCGTTGAATTCTACTCCATGCAGGACAGCGGCATCCAAAAAGCAGCCACAGGCCTTGACACTGCGTCCCCCACAGCCACACTTCCCGCATTCTCCACAGAAGAAAAGCCCCGCCGCTCCCGCAAGTAACAAACTCTAACCTTAACTTTAAGTTGTTTTATTGTTGGTGGTTATATTTTTTTTGAGGAGGTTGCTTTTTGGTGAGGAGGCGTTCTGCGTGTGCTAGTTGCTGGGGGGTGTTGATGCCGTGGATTTCGTCGGGGTCGGGGGTTTTCCAGGCGGCTACTCGTTCTCCTTTGCGGAAACAGACCCCGAAGACATCAGTGAGGTAGTATTCGTTCTGGGCGTTTTTGGTGGTGATTTCTTTGAGGGACCCGAAGAGGGTGCTGGCGTTGAAGACATAGACACCGGAGTTGATTTCCTGGACGGCTTTTTCTTCTTCTGTTGCGTCTTTCTGTTCAATAATCCTTTCAACACTGTCGGTGCCGGCTTTGCGGATGACTCTTCCGTAGCCGGTTGGGTCCGCCAGGTCGGCGGTGAGGACGGTTGCCGCGGCATTGCTTTGGCGGTGGAAGCTGATGAGGTTCTGGAGCGTTTCAAGCGTGAAGAGCGGGGCGTCTCCGGAGAGGATGAGTACTTCTCCATGGAAATTTTGGAGGGGTTCTTCGGCCTGCATGACTGCGTGGCCGGTGCCGAGCTGTGGTTCCTGCAGGGCGCAGGTTACCTTATTATGGCTGGCAACTGCTGCTGTGACGAGTTCTGCTTTGTGACCGACAATGACCACTATCTTTTCGGGGTTCAGTGATCGGGATTTTTCAATAACATGATCAATGAGCGATCGGCCGGCGGCTTTGTGAAGCACTTTGGGGAGGTCGGACTGCATCCGGGTTCCTTTTCCCCCGGCCATTATGACAATTACGAGCGGCATGCGGTGGCGGTTTGGTTGGTTGTTGTCAGTCGAGCTGTTCGTCTTCTTCCCCTATCCGGTGGCGGCTTTTGGGGTTGTTATTTCTGTCGACAATAAGAACCATTGGTTTGAAGTCGGAGGCCTCTTCGGCTTCAAGTTCGCAGAAGGTCATGATGATGATTTCGTCGCCTGGAAGTGCGCAGCGGGCGGCTGCTCCGTTGAGCTGGATGACGCGCGAGCCGTGATCGCCTTTGATGATGTAAGTTTCAAAGCGCTCGCCGTTGTTGTTGTTGACAACGAGGACTTTTTCATTGGGAATCATGTCGGCTTTTTCGAGCAGTTCACTGTCAACGGTGATGCTGCCTTCGTATTCGAGGTCGCCGCTTGTGACTATTGCGTTATGGATTTTGGATTTTAGCAGGTGGAGTTTCATGTGAATTGCAGACTTTCGGTAGTTATTGTTTGAGAATGCCTTCTCCCCGGCCTTGGAAGATGCGGTAATGTTTAAGCTGCTGGTCGCTTTCAAAGCCGTATCCGCTTATGGTCTGGTTTGGGCGGTCGATGGTTACGAATCTGTTCGAGCGGATTTTGCGGTCTACGCCGGAGCGTTTGGCGTACTGGGTTTTAATAATGGTGCCTTCACTGGTGGTGATGACGACATTGCCGATTGCTTCAATGTCTTGATTCTCGTACATGATGGCCCGTTCGGCTTTGATGCTTGAGGAAACTGCGCCTTTGTCGTCAAAAAAAGTGACACTTACATTCTTGTCGAGGTGCTGTTCGGTTTTGCCTTTTGTGCGGAATTCTGCTACATGGCCGGCCTGGATTTCTGATTTGCGTTTTCCTTCTTCAGTGACCAAAAAGGAAATGTTCCAGCTTTCCTGCACGGGGGTGTCGGCGGTTATTTTTGGTATGTCAGATTCCTGTGCGGGCGGCTTTGGCGGGGTGCAGCCGGGGGGAAGGAGCAGGAGGGCGCAGAGTGTAAGAGCGGCAAGGGCATTATGCCTGATATTCCTTTCAAAGTGGATTATGGGGATGCCCATTGCCGTTTTCTCTTGCTGTGCCTGTTCTGTTGGGCGGTGTTATTTGATGTTGAGCTGGTTCATGACCTTGAATGTGAGGTCAGCATCGGCTGCGCCGTATATCATGGCCTGTTTGTCAAGCACCAAGCTGAACCCTTCTTTCTGGGCTACTGCCTGTATGGCGGTCAGCAGTTTCTGGCGAATGGGAGTTATCAGCGCCTGCTCTTTTTTCTGTACAATACCGCCACGGCCGAATTTTTCCTGCTCGTATTTCTTCATGCCCTGTGCCTTGAGGTTCAAATCTTTTTCCTTGAGATCGCGGGCCTGTTTGCTCATCCCCTCTCTTGCCTGTCCGTAGGTCGCAATGGATTTCTGGAGATCCTGGTTCATGCGCTGCAGTTCCTTTTTGAAGGGCTCGGCTGTTGTGTTCAGGGTTGTTTCGGCTTTTTTTGCTTCGGGCATCTGCTGAAGGATTCTTGCAAAGTCAACAACGCCAGTTTTGCTTGGGGCACCGGGAGCGGCCTGCAGTGAAGGGGTGGCGAAAAGGAGGGTGAGCAATGCGGCCATAAGGATATGGCGAGATTTGTACATCATGTCGCTGAAGTGGTTCATCGTGGTCGTTGTTATGTTGAAATTTTGTTTGATGGCTTATGGCCGTCACTGGAAAATATCTCTTCAAAGGTAATAATTCCGCCATTAAAAACTATATCCCCGGTTGAAGGGGACGCGTAATTCTCATAACGGCGGTATATTGATTTGCAGTGTATGTTTCTGGCTCATTCCCCTTTTCCCTGTTTGGCTGTGAATAAAGAAGAGAAAAAGAAATATTACCGCCAGTTGACGGTAAATCTTCTGCGTAGGTTTGTCTGGAAAAGAACTTCCGGAAAAAATTTTCGGGGTCCGCTTCGTTCAATTGTGTTTCTCGTTTCGGAGCGCTATGGTGATGTGATTCTTCTGACGCCGGTAATCAGGTGCTTGAAGGGGGCGTTTCCTGACATGGAAATCCATGCGGTGGCCTTCAAACGGCATATCGTGGAGTTTCTCAAAAGAGACGCCAATATCACTGGGGTCCATTTCGCGAAGGGGGATTACTTTGTATATGCCCGTGATGTTCTTCTGCGTCGGTTCGATGTGCTGTTCAATCCGAAGGATGCTCCGTCGTTCAATTTCCTGCTTCACTCAGCACTCATTCATGCTAGCTTCAAGGTGGGCCATGTTCATCCGAACCATGAGGGGTTGTTTGATCACTTGATTGCTATGGAATATTTCAGCCCGGTGGTGCAGCGGAACTGCGCGCTGCTTGATGTGCTGCATGTGTCTGGTACTGAGTGCCGGCCCTATTTGCCGCCGATGCCGGTGTCGGAAACGATGCGGAAATTCCTGAAGGGGATGGAGTGCGGTGCCTTCATTGGTATCAATATCAGCGCTTCCATGGCTGAACGGTTCTGGCAGCAGGAGAAGTGGGGGGAACTGCTGCAGGCGTTCAAGGGGGAGCGGTTTGTGGTGCTTGCCGATCCGAAAGACCGTGATAAAAAACTGGTGCTTGAGGGGTCGCACCCGAATGTGGTTGCTACTCCTGTGACTGGAAATGTGTTTGAGGCTGGGGAGATTATTCGGTGTCTCAAACTTCTAGTAAGCCTCGACACATCTCTGGTTCATATTGCGGCCTGTTACGAAGTGCCGGTGGTAGCGTTGTTCCGCAACGATCGGGAGAGTATGAGCCGGTTTCCGCCGCTTAGTCGAGAGAGTGATATGGTGGTTTCGCCCGGGCCGCGGATTGATGCGCTTGAGGTTGTTGATGTGAAAGATTCTGTGGAGAGGATGCTTGGGAGGATTCAGAGGCTGGTGGTTTTCTGATAGAACTGGCCAGGCTGCTGTTCTATGGCGGATTTCATTTCCAGCTCAAAGAGCAGAAGGAGAAGCTGGCTGTAGTCTATGCCGCTGGTTTGGGCGAGTGTGTCGAGATGGATGGGGTCTTCGCCCATGGCGTTGAGGAGGGCGCTCTCTTCGGGGGAGAACGAGCCTGCAGGGCGGCTGGTTTCAGGCGTGACGCCAGGCCGTGTGAGGGTGAACTCGGGGCCGAATTCGCTGATGAGTTCTTCTACGCCGGTGACCGCTTTTGCTGCTCCTTCTGCAATGAGGTTGTTTGTTCCGCGAGAGCCTCGGGAGAAGATGGGACCGGGTACGGCGAAGACTTCGCGGTTCTGTTCAAGGGCGCTGCGGGCGGTGATGAGCGAACCTCCTTTGATGTCGGACTCAATGACAAGGGTGCCGCTGGTGATGCCGGAGATGATGCGGTTCCGTTTGGGGAATTTTGCGGGGGTGAGTTCCGAGCCTATCCACTCTTCTGAAATCAGTGCGCCGTTTTCAATGATGCGGGGCCAGAGTTTTCCTTGCGGGTCGGTGTAAGTGGAGTCAATGCCGCCGGCAAGGACGGCGATAGTTCTGCCTCCGTGCTGCAGTGTTGCGCTGTGTGCCGCGGTGTCGATGCCATAGGCGAGGCCGCTGTAAACGGCAATTCCTCTTTCTGCGAATGCTTTGCAGAAGAGGTCGGCGCATTTTTTCCCGTATTGGGAGGCGTAGCGGGTGCCGACAACGGCAATCCCCGGAGCTTCTGGCGCGGGAAGTGTGCCGCGGATGAAGAGGCACGCAGGGGGATCGTAGATTTCGCGGAGAAGGGGCGGGTAGAGAGGGTCAAGAATGGTGGTCATGGTTCCACCAAGACGGTGAAGCAGGGTGAGCTGCTGTTCGGCCTTGTCTATTGCTACCTGCAGTGAGCCTACCTGATGGAGGAATCTGTGGATTGCAGCGGCAAGCTTTTCCCCTATGCCTGGTATGCGTGACAGGCTTGTGGGTGTTGCGTGGAGAATTGAGGGGAGGTCGGGGTGGGCCTCGGTAAGGGCTTTGAGGCGGGCAGAGCCGACCTTGGGGATAAGGGTGAGGGCGAGCAGGAGTGTTCTCCCGTCATGCTGCAGAGGCCCTTTCAGAAGTCCCTTTTCATCAGAATATTGGCAAATCCCCTGAGGTAGTCACGCCCTTCGGCATTGGGGAGCTGGCTGAGGGTGGTGAGAGCCTCTTCGGTATCGCTGTTGATGAGTTTCGAGGTTTCTTCAAGCACGCCGCAGCGTTCGAAGATGGCTTTGACATCGGGGACGCGTTCCTTGTTGATGCCTTTGTTCATGTATATGGAGTGCAGGAGGTCGTGGTCTTCGCCGCTGGTCAGTTCGAGCGAGCGGAGAAGGAGGTAGGTTTTCTTTCCGTTGATAACATCGCCGCCGGCCATTTTGCCTGATTTGCCGTTTTCGGCCATAATGTCGAGGTAGTCGTCCTGAATCTGGAATGCGCGGCCGATTTTCTCTCCGAAGGTGACCAAGCTCTGGAGCTCTTCGGGTGTTGCATCGCCGGCAACTCCGCCTGCTTCGAGCGCTGCGGAAATGAGCCGTCCGGTTTTTTTGGAGATCATGTCGAGGTAGTCGGCTATGGTGGCGTCGGTTTTGTCTTCAAGCTCCATGTCGAGCGCCTGGCCTTCGCAGATGGTGATGTTTGCGTGGTTGAGAATGTGGATAAGCTCGCAGTGCCGTTTGCTCTGTGCCTGAAGAGCGAGTTCGTAGGAGTAGGCTATCATCATGTCGCCGGAGAGGATTGCGACATTCGCATTCCATTCCCTGTGCACTGTCGGGCGGTTGTGGCGGAGGTCGGCTTCGTCCATTATGTCGTCGTGCATGAGGGTGAAGTTGTGCAGAACTTCAACGGCAAGCGCAACTTTCAGGGCGTTGTCCGATGATCCCGAAACTGCTTCGGAGGCAAGGAGGGTGAGGAAGGGGCGGATCCGCTTTCCTTTTCCTTCAAGGATGTAGCGGGCTGGTGCGTAGAGGGTTTCGGGGGATGCGGCGCTGAAGCACTGGCCAAGAGCGTTGTTGATTCTGGTGTGGTACTCACTGTATTTCTTTTCTACGAGCTCCTGTGTTACGGTCATGGCTTTCTGGGTCATTGTTTGCTTATGGGTCTGTTTTTCTGCAGTTCCGCTATGGTGGCTGATCCGGTCAGGAACATGGTGGCCCGCAGGTCGTTTGTCCATGCGGTGAGGGTTTCTTCGAGGGTGTCTGCATGAAGCGCTTTGAGAAGGGCTCCGGCGGAGGCGGCAAGGTCGGCTCCGAGGGCTATTGATTTTGCGATGTCGAGCCCGCTCTGTATGCCTCCCGAGGCGATGATGGAAAATGGTCGGGTTCCGGCTGAGTTCTCTCTTAGGGCTGCTACTTCCACGAGGCACTCTGTGGTGGGGATGCCCCAGTTCAGGAGTTCTTCAAGCCCTTGGGTGCTGAAGCGTGTGTCAATGCCGAACATGCTTTTGTAGCGGGTCTCTTCAACTTTCTGCCAGCTGATGCCTCCTGCTCCGGCAACATCAATCACCTGCACTCCCGTCTTGAGAAGCTGGCGGGCGACCGGGCCGGAGATGCCGCAGCCGACTTCTTTGACGAGGACTGGTACAGGAAGTTTTGCCGTGATGGCGGCAACTGCATCGAGCACGCGCCTGAAGTCTGTCCCCCCTTCGGGCTGGAAAAGCTCCTGAGCGGCGTTGAGATGGATGATGAGGCCGTCTGCCCGGATCAGCTCAATCATGGTCTGGAGGTTGCTGTCGGACAGTCCTTTTGCAATTTCCGGGGCGCCTATGTTGGCGAATATCTGGGTTGTGGGCGCGTGGCGTCTTACCACGGCGAAGCTGTCGCGGTGGGAGCTTTCTTCAAGCGCCTGGCGCATGCTGCCGACGCCGAGTGGAAGCTGGAACCGTTCGGCTGCTTCGGCAAGTTTGCGGTTGAGGTCGGCGGCTTCGCTGTATCCTCCGGTCATGGAGGAGATCATGAGAGGGAGGCTGATTCTCTTTCCGAGAAAGTCGGTTTCCGTGCTTAAATCGGCGTATTTGAGTTCGGGAAGGGCGTTGTGGCGCAGCCGGTACTGTTCAAATCCGGTGGTGAGGGTGCTGAAGGCAACATCTTCCCTCAGGCAGATGTCGACATGGCTGTGTTTCCGCTCTGCGGTGCTGTTGGTGATTGTGGTGCTCATGCCGCCCGGGTTGAGTCGCGCCTGTCGCTGTTGTTTTTTTATAACTTACCATGAAAAGTATAACTTAATAAAATATACCACAACTTTTCTGCTCCCTCACCCGGCCTGCCGCCATGCTTCAAACATTGTTCTCCATTGCTCTTCGTCATCTTATCGGCCGCCGTCGCCAGACGCTGACAACCGTTGTTGGTGTTGCTGTGAGTACAATGGTACTCATCACCACCATTTCGCTGACGCGCGGTCTGCTTGATTCTTTTATTGAGACCATTGTCAATGTGGCTCCTCATATTACGCTGAAGGGGGAGCGGATGGACCCTGTGCCTGTCAATGTGCTTGCCCTTTCGCGTCCCCAGGCGGCTTCGTTTGTTGTGGACAATATTGAAAAGCTGGAGCGGGAGGAAGTGCGCAACTATCGTCAGGTGCTTTCGCTGCTTGTTTCTCCGGTATATCGGGGGGAGGTTCTTGCCGCTTCGCCTTTTGTGGCTTCGCAGGTAATGGCCGTGAAGGGGAACCGCAATGAGCCGATTCTTCTGAAGGGGGTTGATATTGAACGGGAGAATGTGATCACCGGCATCAATGGAAAGTTGACTGATGGCGATGTTGAGCTGTTTGCCAAAACCGCCAACGGCCTTCTGGTGGGTAGAACGGTGGCGCGGGAAATGAACCTGCAGCTGAACGATGAGGTTACCCTTATTCCCGCTTCGGGAAAAAGCCGGCAATGCAAGGTGTCGGGAATTTTCTTTTCGGGGGTGAATGCGATTGACAACAGTGTTTATGTTTCCCTGAAGCTGGGGCAGATTGTTGAGGGGATGGCTGCCGACAGGGTGAGCGGTATTGCTCTCAAGGTTCGCCATCCGCTTGAGAATGCAGACTTGAATCGCGAATTGCAGGAGGTAACTGGTTATCGGTGCATGAGCTGGCAGGAGGAGAATGCGGGAGTGCTGTCGTTGTTTAAGCGCATTGGCACCATTGTGTTTTCGCTGGTGGCTTTTGTGGGGGTGGTGTCGGGGTTTGGTGTGGCCAATATTCTGGTGACTACGGTGTTTGAGAAGAGCCGCGACATTGCAATTATGAAGTCGTTCGGGTTTTCTGCCTCACAGCTTGTGGCTATGTTCGTGCTGGAGGGGTTCCTTGTGGGACTTATCGGTGCCCTTTTGGGTGGTCTACTGGCAATCGGCAGCATCCACATTTTCGCCAGCATTCCCATTGAGAGCTCGCAGGGGCCGCTGACCAAAAGTGGGTTCAGCATGTCGACCAACCCACTCTATTTTTTCTATGTCATCGGCACGACGGTGTTCATCAGCACCTTTGCCGCCTTTTTCCCTTCCGCCCGGGCCGCCCGGCTCGAACCTGTTCAGGTGCTTCGCGACAGCAGTCTGTAGTATCAGCGTCCCCCGCCAAGCTGGCACTTTTCCTAATTAGTACACGAAGTGATACAATGTTCCCTCAATGCCTCCGCAGGGTTATTTTTTGCCTTGGAGGAGGTAGAGTTTGTAGTAGAGGCCGCGCTGGGCGAGGAGCTGCTGGTGGGTGCCGGCTTCGTGGATGATCCCTTTGTGGATGACGATGATGCGGTCGGCTTTCTGGACGCTGGAGAGGCGGTGGGCGATGATGATTGAGGTGCGGCCGGTGGTGAGTTTTGCGGTGGCCTGGTCTATGAGCGTTTCGGTGGTGGTGTCTACGGAGCTGGTTGCTTCGTCGAGTATGAGGATTTCGGGGTTGTAGAGCAGGGCGCGGACGAAGGCGATGAGCTGTTTCTGGCCGGTGGAGAGGCCTGTGCCGTTTTCAAGGACGCGGTAGTCGTATTGTCCGGGGAGGCGATCGATGAATCGGTCTGCGCCTACCCTGCGGGCTGCGGTCCGGATTTCTTCGAGGGTTGCGGAGGGGTTGCCGAAGGCGAGGTTTTCGTGGATGGTGCCGGAGAAGAGGAAGACATCCTGCATGACAACGCCTACAATTTTGCGGAGGGTGGAGGCGGGGATTGTTTCAAGCGGGATTCCGTCAATGAGGACTTCGCCTCTGCTGTAGGGATAGAGCCGCGAGAGGATGTTGATGATGGTGGTTTTGCCGCTTCCGGTGGCGCCGACGATGGCGATTTTTTCGCCGTGGTGGATGGTGAAGGAGATGTCTTTGAGCACCCAGTTTTCGTCGTCGTAGGCGAACCAGACATTTCGGAATTCAATTGTTTCCTTGAAGGTGGTGAGGGGGGAGGGGCCTTCGTCGGTTTCACTTCCGGGTTCTTCGTCGAGCAGGCGGAAGATGCGGTCGGATCCTGCTATTGCTGTCTGTATGGTGTTGAATCGGTCGGAGAGGTGCTGCAGCGGTCGGAAGAAGAGCCAGATGTATTGAACGAATGAGATGACGACGCCGATGGTGAGGTCGGCTTTGAGGACGCGTACTCCGCTGTACCAGATGACGAGGCCGGCGGCTGTGGCGCTGAGGATTTCAATGATGGGGAAGTAGATGGAGAAGTAGAATACGGTGCGGATGTTTGCGTCGCGGTGGTCGCGGTTGATTGCAGCGTAGCGCTCGCTCTCGCGCTTTTCGCGGTTGAAGAGCTGGACTATCGACATGCCGGTGATGTGTTCCTGAAAGAAGGTGTTGAGCCTGGCCAGATGGGTTCGTACATCCTGAAATGCTATGCGGACGCGGTTCTTGAAGAAGATGGTTGCGTAGAGCATGAGGGGAAGGACGGCGAGGACGATGAGAGTGAGCTGCCAGTCGATGAGGAACATGAGGACGACAATGATGAGGAGCTGGAGAATGTCGCCCAGTATGGTGATGATGCCGCTGGAGAGCATCTCGTTGAGTGATTCAATGTCGTTGGTGGCGCGGGTGATGAGCCGGCCGATTGGGTTGCGGTCGAAAAACCGGGCGGGGAGTTTCTGGAGGTGGCGGAACACATCCATGCGGATGTTGAATACCGCTTTTTGGCCGATGACCTGGGTGAGCCAGGTGGTGATGAACTGTTTTATGCCGTCGAGCAGGATGACGGCGGCGAGGATGAGGCTGACAATGGCAAGGCCGTGGAGGTCATGGGCGGAAATGTAGTCGTCTATTGCAACTTTGGTGAGCCAGGGGCGCAGTGGGCCGAGGAAGGAGCCGCCGATGGTGATGGCGACGGCTGTTGCTACCAGCCCTTTGAGCGGCTTGACATAGTTGAGGAGGCGGGAGACGATGTAGCGGTCTATCGAGCCTTTTTTCTTGTTGCGGAGGGTGTCGTCCTGCTGGGTTCTGAAGCTGCCTTTGGTATTGCCCATGGGGTGTTTTTATGCTCCGGTTGCGTGCTGTTCAATGGCCCGGCGGATTTCATCGGCAAGGGATTCGGCCTCTTTGCGCTTTGTGGCTTCGGAGTAGATGCGCACTATTGGTTCGGTATTTGAGGGCCGGAGGTGCACCCAGCTCTCTGGGAAGTCGAGCTTCAGACCGTCGCGCGTGTCAGCCTTGGCTGCGGGGTAGCTTTGGGCGATTGCTTCGAAGATTTCCGGCAGGCGCTGTTTTCCTTCTGAAGTGAGGCTGATTTTCTGTTTCGACATTTCATAGTTGGGAAACTCGCAGCGGAACCGGGAGATTGGCTCTCCGGGGTGCGTTTTCTGCCAGTATGCGAATGCCTGTACAGCCATTGCTATTGCTACAAGAGCGTCGCGGCCGTAGTGGAGCTCGGGGAGAATGACTCCGCCGTTGCCTTCTCCGCCGATGACTGCCTGGTGTTCTTTCATGAGTTGGGTGACATTGGCTTCGCCGACTTTGGCGCTGAAGCATTCCTGGCCGTAGCGTGCGGCAATGTCTTTCAGGGCGCGGCTGCTGGAGAGGTTGTTGGCAACGGAGCCGGGTCTCTCTTTGAGATAGTAGTCGGCGCATGCCACCAGGGTGTACTCTTCACCGAAAAGGGTGCCGTCTTCCGAGATGATGGCGAGGCGGTCGACATCGGGGTCGACAACAAGGGCGAAGTCGGCCCGTGACTCTTTGAGGGCGGCGATGGTTGCCTGGAGGTTCTCTTCAATGGGTTCGGGGTTCCGCGGGAAAATGCCGGTGCCGCCGCAGGCGAAAGGGATGACTTCGGCCATGCCGAGCTGGTGGCAGAGGTCGGGGACTATGCGGTAGCCGGCCCCTTCAACGCAGTCGACGAGGACGCGAAACTTTGCTTTTTTGATGTCATCCGTATGGATGAAGGGGAGTGCGAGAATTTTTTCAATGTGGAGGGTGTCGTGGCGGCGGGTTTCAGTGGCGGTTCCGATTTCGTCCCAGCGGGCGCTATTCGGGTTGGGGACGGAGGCAATGCGCATTAGCTCGTCAACATCCTCCGCGTCAAGGAATTCCCCGCGGTGGTTGAGCATTTTCAGTGCGTTCCACTCTACGGGGTTGTGCGATGCGGTGATAATGAGGCCGCCGTCGGCTTTTTCTTCGGTGACGGCCAATTCAACGGTGGGGGTGGTGGCAATGCCTATGTCGGTGACATTGCACCCCGAGAGCACAAGGACGCTCTGTACAAGCCCGGTGATAGTCTCTCCGGTGGGCCTGGTGTCGCGGCCAATGACTATATGTGGCCTTCGGCTGCTGGTGTTGGGCTCCCGCTCTTTTTTTCTGGTCTCTGCCCAGGAGGCGAAGGCTGTGGCAAAGGCGGTGAGGTTTGTCGGGGTGAGGCTTTCGCCGACTATGCCCCGGATGCCGGAAACGCTGATCATCAGGCTCATAAGGGTATTCTGTTTTGTTTTGGCCCAATATAAGAAAAAAGAGGGGAGGGCTTTTTGAATTTCTGCTTGCTTCTGCTATATTACATGCCTTTTCTTATTGAAATCAGGGTTTTCGTTGATTCAATTCCCATAAAGAGCTATCGTTTATGCCTTTACACAAATCCGCCGAAAAAAGACTTCGGCAGTCCGACAGAAAAAATGCCCGGAACAGAGCCCGCAAAAAAGAGCTGAAGGTTCTGGTAAAGAACATGCAGAAGCTTGTTGACGCTGGTGCTCCCAAGCCTGAGGTTGAGGTTGCATACCGTTCTGCGGTTCAGAAACTTGACCGTCTTGGCATCAAGAACTACATCCATGCCAACAAGGCTTCGCGTAAGAAGTCGCAGCTTGCCCGCATACTGAACGAGTATGGCAAGGCTGAGTAAAGGCTGGATTTCTTCCACTTTCCTTCATGTATGCATATTTTCGCGGCAGGCTCGTTTCGTGCCTGCCTGAAGAGGCGGTTCTCGAGGTTGCCGGTATAGCCTACCGGTTTCTTGTTTCCGCAGGCACTGCCCGGCAGCTGCCTGAGCCCGGAACCGAAACCATTCTTTATACCCATCTTTCTGTCCGTGAGGATGCTCTTCAGCTCTACGGTTTTGCGACCGAGGAGGAGAAGCAGCTTTTCCGGCTCCTGCTCCTGACTTCAGGCGTTGGGCCGAAGCTTGCCTTGGCGGTGCTTTCGGGCATGGCTGTGTCGGAGGTGCATGAGGCCATTTTAGCCAATGTGCCGGAACGGCTTTTCGGCATTACGGGTGTTGGCCGCAAGACCGCGGCACGCATTATTCTTGAACTTCGCGACAAAATTCTCAAGCTTGCCCCTGTGGGCAGTGCTGTGGCTTCGGCTACAAGCCAGCGAGGGGGTTTTCGGGAAGATGCGGTTAATGCCCTTATGACGCTCGGCTTTGCGCGCCCTGTGGCCAATCAGGCCGTGGGTGGTGTTCTGGAGTTGGAGCCTGACGCCTCTTTAGAGGATGTCATCAAATCGGCGCTTGCCGCTATGCATAACCGGTAGCCTTTGAATCTTGTGACCTACCAGGAAACCCTTGATTTTCTTTTTCCATTGCATCGGTTCGGCATAAAGCCCGGCCTTGAAAGGGTGCGCCAGCTTCTCCGAGCGGTCAGTTCGCCTGAGCAGCGGCTTGGCATGGTGGTGCATGTGGCGGGGACGAATGGCAAGGGGACGGTGGCTTCCCTGCTTGCGGCAATGTTCCGGGCTGCGGGGCAGAGGACGGCACTCTATACTTCACCGCATCTTGTTGATTTTACTGAGCGGATGCGCATTGACGGCTGGCCGATTCCCCAGGAGCGGGTTGCGTTCTATGCTTCCATGCTGAAGGAGGCTGTTTTGGAGGGTGGCGCCACTTTTTTTGAGGTGACGACGGCCATTGCTTTTACCTGGTTTGCCGATGAGGCGGTTGATGTGTCGGTGATTGAAACCGGAATGGGGGGGCGGCTGGATGCAACCAATGTGGTGGAGTCGTGCTACGCCCTCATTACCGGCATAGGTCTTGACCATACCGATTGGCTTGGAACAACCCTCGGTGCTATTGCCGGGGAGAAGGCGGCTATCATTAAGCCTGGTTCAAAAGTGTTTTCTTCGGTTGCTTTGGCAGAGAGCCTCGCTCCAGTGCGGCGGGCGGCGGCGGAGTGCCATGCTCCGCTGCAGCTGGTGGGGAGGGAGAGCCGGGTAAAGGTGCTGGAGTCGGAGATCGGGCGGCTGGTGGTTGACCTTCAGATTGGCAACAAGCGTTTCTCGAGGCTTGAGGCTCCGCTGACAGGCGCGTTTCATGCGTCGAGCCTGGCTCTTGCGGTAATGGTGGCCGTTGATGCGGGGCTCAGTGAGGCGGTTATCCGTCGCGGACTTCTTGAACTTTCCGCCACCGGCTATCGGGGACGGCTTGAGCAGATTGGCAGTACTCCCACCGTCCTGCTTGATGTGTCGCACAATGCGGACGGGGTGAAGGCAACGGTTGATGCGCTCTTGCCCTTCATTGGGCGTTATGACGGGGTTTTTGTGCTGCTCGGACTCGCTTCAGATAAGGATGCTCTGGCCATTGTCCGTGAGCTGCTTCGCCTTGGGTGCCGCTTTGTTATGGTGGATATTCCCTCCGAGAGAAGCGTGCCGGCTGAAGAGCTTCTGGAGATATGCCGGCATGAGGGTGGTGAGGGGGCAGCTGTGGAGCATTCTGTTGGCGAAGGGATGCGGCGTCTGCTGCGTGAGAGTTCCCCGCAGTCGCTGGTGCTTGCAACCGGTTCGTTTTATCTTGGTGGAGCGTTGTTGGAACATTTGAGGATTGGTGATAGGTCGTGATTTTTTATGGAAAAAAAATTATATTCACTTAAAGGATACCCCGCTCCTCAAGGCAATCTTTTCTTCTACCATTTTCCCTTGTCACCAAGAGACTTTTCCCCACCGATACTGCGTCCCGGATTTTTCAATGGCATACCTTCAGCCGTCTCGGGCAATATTTTTTCATTTTCTCAGGCCATAGACATGGTCGAGCTACTTCCATTTCGCCCTTTGTGGAGCGTTTCCCTTCTCTTTTTTCATTAACAAGCGCTGAATAACAAGAACAAGTACAATGTCGAAAACTACCGCGTCAAAAGGTCTGGACATCAATATGCTCCAGACAAAAAAGGTTTTTGAGCTGAACGCCATGGCCAGAGAGCTTGGCGTGCTTTCCGCAGGACTCCGGAAGGAGGAACTGATTTTCAAGATTATCGAGGCACAGTCGCAGAAAAACAACGGCGAGGAGGGTGGCGCCGTTATGGTGAATACAGGCGTGCTGCAGGTTATTCCTGAAGGGTACGGTTTCCTTCGTTCCGCCAACTACAACTATCTATCCTCTCCTGATGACATTTATGTGTCCCCTTCCCAGATTAAGCGGTTCAGCATGCGGACCGGTGATACCGTTTCAGGGCAGGTGCGTGCTCCTAAGGAGGGTGAGCGGTTCTTTGCACTCTTGAAGATTGATACCATTGATGGGGCTGATCCTGAGATTACCCGTGAGCGGCCCTTTTTTGAGAACCTGACTCCGCTGTTTCCTCATGATCGGCTTCGCCTTGAAACCAAGACGAATGAGCATTGCGGGCGGATTATGGATATTTTTACCCCAATTGGCAAAGGGCAGCGCGGACTTATTGTTGCGCAGCCGAAAACCGGTAAAACCATGTTGCTGCAGATGGTGGCCAATGCCATCATCCAGAATCACCCCGAGGTTTACCTGATTGTGCTCCTGATTGACGAGCGGCCGGAAGAGGTGACCGACATGGCCCGCAGTGTGAAGGCCGAGGTTGTGAGCTCAACTTTTGATGAGGACCCCGAGCGCCATGTGCAGGTTGCCGACATGGTGATGGAGAAGGCCAAGCGGCTTGTTGAGGTTGGTCGTGATGTGGTGGTGCTGCTTGATTCGATTACCCGTCTTGCCCGTGCTCACAACACAATCATTCCCCATTCGGGTAAAATTCTGTCGGGCGGTATTGATGCCAATGCGCTGACCAAGCCGAAGAGGTTTTTCGGTGCGGCACGAAATATTGAGGAGGGGGGCAGCTTGACCATTATCGCTACTGCGCTGGTTGACACCGGTTCGCGGATGGATGATGTTATTTTTGAAGAGTTCAAGGGAACGGGCAACATGGAGCTTTTGCTCGATCGCAGGCTCTCTGAGAGGAGGATTTTTCCTGCAATCGACATTCTCCGCTCGGGTACCCGCAAGGAGGAACTGTTGTTCAGCCAGGAGGAACTGTCGCGGACCTGGCTCCTTCGCAAATATCTTGCTGAGAAGAACCCGATTGAGTGCATGGAGTTCATGCGCGAGAAGTTGGCCGACACGAAAGACAACAAGGAGTTTTTCAAATACATGAACGGATAGGCTCAGGTTTTCTTTTAATAGGTTTGTGCTATGAGAAACTTTTCCTATATTATCTGCCTTTAAAACAAGAGTAAGGACACAGAAGACATGCCCTGCGGAAAAAAGAGAAAAAGACATAAGATGGCGGTTCACAAACGCAAAAAAATGCGTCGGAAGAATCGTCACAAGAAGCGTCTGCGTTACCAGAACAAGTAAGTGATTCTCACCTTTGGTGAGGTATTGTCAGCTTGCTTTGTGTTGGTATCCAGTCATGCGGATTGGTTGAGAATATAGCTCAGTTGGTAGAGCATCTGCCTTTTAAGCAGAGGGTCGAAGGTTCGAGCCCTTCTATTCTCACACTGTTCAATGCAGATTGTTGGATTGCAGTAAGGCCCGAGTGGTGGAATTGGTAGACACACTATCTTGAGGGGGTAGCGCCGCAAGGTGTAGGAGTTCGAATCTCCTCTCGGGCACTTATACTGATGAAAAGCCGCTGTCAAGCGGCTTTTTTGTTGTCTGAACGAAAGAAGAGAACCCGCCCATGATCCAAATTGCTGTCTGTGTTTGCCTGGTGCCTGATACCGCTTCGGTGTTTGGGTTTTCAGGAGGAGCCCTTGATCGCTCAAGGGTTACAGAAGTTATTAACCCATATGATGAATATGCCCTTGAAGAGGCCCTGCAGCTGAAGGAGCGGCTTGGGAGCGGTGAGGTCACCGTCTTTAGCCTTGCGCCCCGTTCGGGCTCTAAGGCGCTTCAGAAGACGCTTGCCATGGGTGCCGACCGTGTGGTGCTTGTTGAGGGTGAGGGTTCCGATCCCTGGCGGACGGCTTCCATTCTTTCCCGTGCACTCACTTCATGGTATTCGGACTCCTTGCCGGGCATTGTGCTGTGCGGTCGTCAGTCAACTGATTTTGGGAGCGCTGAGGTGCCGGGAATGCTTGCTGAACTGCTTGGCTTGCCTTCTGTGTGCGGCGTGGGTTTGCTTGAGGGCGGCCAGGACGGCGTTTTCCGGCTTGAGCGAGAAATTGAGGGGGGACGGGAGGTTCTGGAGGTTTCAGTTCCTGTGGTGATCAGTGCGGAAAAGGGGTTGAATGTTCCCAGAAAAACAAGTATGAGAGGGGTGATGGAGGGGCGGAAAAAGCCTATTGAGATTGTGGACGGCCCCACTCTTGAGGAGGCGCGTGTTGGTCTTGCCGGGCTTCGGCCGGTTTCAAACAAAAAAAACTGCCGCATTGCATCTGACGCTGGAGAGCTTGCCGGCATGCTTCATGAAAGGGGGCTGCTGCAATGAGCGACAATACAATTGGGTCTGAAGGGAGAGTGCACAATCGGCTGATGGTGCTTGAGCAGCGGGAGGGGGTTTTGAAGGGGGCTTCTGTCGATCTCTGGCACCGTATGCAGATGGAATGCGGCGGCTCCGAGCTTCGTGCCGTGCTTCTGGGGCCGGTTGATGGAGAGAATCCTCTCGGGCAGCTGTTGGGCTCCGGAGTGATTCATCATGCGGGTGATGAGCGGCTGAGGGAGTACGACCCTCGTCTGTATGGTGCGGTTATCAGGAGCCTGTTTGAGGGCGAGGGGTGCAGTGAACTGCTGTTTGCCGATACGGCTCTTTCCCGCGACCTTGCTCCAGCCCTTTCGGTTCGCCTTGGGGCCTCGCTTCTCAGCGGTTGCAGCGCACTTCCCCGGGATCGTTCCTGCTCCCGGCGCCTCTATTCCGGTGCAGCGGAGGGAAATTTCGTAGCTGCCTCTTCCCGTGCCATTTTTACCATTTCTCCTTCCTCAATTCCTCTTGAACTCGCAACGGGCACTGTTCCGGAAGTGCTCCCACTTGCCATTCCGGCTCTCCGGGGGGATGATCTCCCTTCAATAGTCCGGCAGGTGGTGATGCAGGTGGGTATGGTTGATGTTGCTGAAGCTGCGGTTGTTGTTGCCGGTGGACGGGGCATGGGAGGGGCGGAAGGGTTTACCCTTCTTGAGGAGCTTGCCTTTCTTCTTGGCGGGACTGTTGGCGCAAGCAGGACGGCTGTTGACGAGGGGTGGCGACCGCATGGGGAGCAGATAGGGCAGACTGGCAAGTTAATAGCTCCACGGCTCTATATTGCCTGTGGTATTTCGGGGGCGGTGCAACATCTTGCGGGCATCAGCGGCGCGGGAACCGTTGTTGCAATCAACAGCGACCCTCATGCGCCTATTTTCGAGGCTACTGATTTCGGGCTGGTGGGAAATGTTGGTGAAGTGCTTCCGGATTTTATTGCTGCGATCAGGGATTTTTTGAAGATGCAATGATTAAGAGTACTTTTCTGTTGCCTATAGAAATGAAACATTCGTGACACCTATGGAAAAAGTTCAGGTAGACATTCTGGGGCTTTCAACAAGCCCTCACACCAATGGGGCCTATGCCCTTATTCTTTACGAGCTTGAGGGAGACCGAAGGCTGCCTATTATTATAGGCGGGTTTGAGGCCCAGGCCATTGCACTGAAGCTTGAGAATATCAAGCCTCCCCGGCCGTTTACTCATGACCTTTTCAAGAGTATTGCCGATGCGTTCAGCCTTCATGTTAATGAGATTGTTATTGATGAATTGCACAGCGAGACCTTCTATGCCAAGGTGGTGTGCGAGGTGAATGGCGAAATCCATGAGATTGATGCCCGGCCGAGCGACGCTATTGCCATTGCGGTGCGTTTCGGTGCACCTGTGTTTGTGAGCGAGGATATTATGGCTGAGGCGGGTATCCGGGAAGAGCAGAAAGAGGCGGAAGAGGGTGCTGAGGCGCCGGTTGCTGTGATAGGAGAGAGCGCTGGTGAAGCGGGGGAGACGCCGAAAGGTGCGGAAAACCGCCTTGAGTCTTTGCAGGCTGATCTTTCGGAGGCCGTGAAGAGTGAAAACTATGAGGAGGCGGCTCGTCTTCGTGATGAGATTTCCCGGCTCAAGAGCAGTTCATGAGTTGTTCAGAGAGTTTTGCGCAATAAAAAAGGAGGCCATTGGCCTCCTTTTTTATTGTTTGATTGACAGTTGTTCCTGCTTCAGAAGCCTACCCGCATGCCGAGCAGCAGATTGTTGCTGGCGATGTTGGTGATGGAAGACATGTCTTCCATCACTCCGGTTTCGAAGTAGCGATAGCGCAGGTCAACCATGACATTGTTGCCTACCGGTACGGCCACTCCGGCGCCTACCTGCCAAGCCAGAGCGGTTTTGTTCTGTGTTCCGAACCCTGTGATATCGTCTGCGTGACCATGTGCGAAGCCTACACCTGCTGTAACATAGGGCTCAATACCGCCATCGGAGTTGAAGTCGTAGTAGCCGTTTGCCATCAGCGAGAGGACGGAAAAATCCCCGCTACCGCTGTTGCCGTCCACCTTGTCGACATCATTCTGTACATAGCCGAGTTCTCCCTCAAGGCGAGTATTACCGTAGTCGCAACCGATGGCTCCGAATAGGGCGAATCCGGCGTCCATTTCGGCGGTCAAATCACCATAGTCGACATTATTCATCCAAGTTACTCCTGCATTGCCGCTTACATAACGATCAGCGGCTGATGCCGGCGTTACGCTGAATCCAGCAATGGCCAGTCCGGCGGTCAGAAGGGCGAGTTTCTTTTTCATGGCAGTAATCGTTTAATTGTTGTGTGTTTTTCGCTTGTAACATCTACTGCGTCTGTCTTGACTAAAAGACAAATGTTTTCGGAATTCTTGGCAACCTTTTTCAAAAATTTTTAAACAAAAAAAACGGTTGTCAGAAGAAGCTGGTCCCAAAGCTGAAGAGGAAGACCCACCCCTGTTTGGTCTTTTCAGGATCTTTTGCAACGGCGTCGAATCCGTAGCCGTAATCAAGCCCAACCTGGCCGATGATAGGAAGGTAGAGCCGCATGCCGACGCCGGCCGATTTTTTCAGATCGGAGAAGTTGACAGCACTTGAGTTTTCCCAGAGTCCACCGGCTTCAAGGAAGGTAAGGGCGTATACGCTGGCGGATGAGGATAGGGTCAGCGGGTAGCGGATTTCTGTTGTAAATTTGGAGTAGACGGTGCCGCCGTAGAGTTCCGAAGTTGTTCCTCCGAGCTGTTTGCCAAGGCTACGGTCGTCGTAGCCTCGCAGTGGTATAGTCTGCAGTGACGACATGCCGCTGCCTCCCATGTAGAAGTATTCGGTGTAGGGGATATAGTCGTCGTCGTTGAATGTTGACATGTAGCCGTGCTGCGTGGCAAGGTTCCATACCAGTTTCTTGTTGAGTGGGATGAACCAGCTGGAGCTCCCCGTGAATTTATAGAAGTCCACGGTGCCGGGGAGAACGCCGCCGGCGAGCTGAGCTGAAAAAGTGTTGTTGCTGCCACGCCGGGGATAGATCAGGTTATCTATGCTGTTTCGGCTGATGGTCTGGGTGATGGAAATTTCATCGGCCTGCTCAGGGGCGTTGATTTCGTCTATGAAGCTGAGGAAACCGCCTTTGCTGTGCAGGTATTTGAGCTTCCAGCTGATGGAGAAGTAGTCATCGGGCCAGTTCAGGCGCTTTCCGACAGTGAGGTTTGCTCCATACTGGTCGATGGTGTTGGGGTTGTCAATGCTATCGTCGGTGTAGTCGTATGAACGGGAGGTGGTGAATGCGGAGAAGCCGAGCGAAGTGGGTGTGCCGAATGCCCATGGTTCACTGAAGGAGAGCGCAATGGTCCGGTAGTCGTCGTCACCGAACTGCCATTGGAAGGAGAATTTCTGGCCGTCACCGTGGGGGATGGGCTTGTAGGCTTCCGCTTTGAAGATGTCTTTGAGTGAGAAGTTGTTGAATGTTACTCCGAGTGCACCGGTAAAGCCGATGCCGCTGTATCCGACAGATGCGTTGAATGTGTCGGTCTGTTTTTCCTCAACATTGTAGGTAAGATCAACTGTATTATCTTTGTTGTTCGGGTCTACATCGGGGGTCAGCGTTTCCGGATTGAAGTAGTTGAGCATGTTGAGTTCGCGGATGCTACGGACTACATTTTTCCGGCTGAACATGTCGCCCGGAACCGTGTGGAGTTCGCGGCGGATGACATGGTCTTTGGTTTTGGTGTTGCCTTTTATTTTGATTGCGTTGAGCTGGAACTGCTCACCTTCGGTAATGTATATCACCAGATCGACGGAGTCGGGTTTGACCACCCGCTCTTCAAGTTTGGCGCGGAAAGAGAGGTGGCCACGATCGAGGTAGAGTGAGCTGACATCTGTGTTGTCCTGCGAGTAGTTCAGTCGCTCTTCAATTTTCTTTGCGTTGTAGATATCCCCTTTTTGAATGGCAAAGGTGGTGTTGAGAATATCAGTTGTGGCAAAATCTTTTGTGTTGCCTGTCCATGTGATGTTGCGGATGAAATATTTTGGACCCTCATCGAGGTAGATGTCCAGATAGAGCCCCTTTTTATTTTTGGTGTAGCTTATTTCATCTCGCAGAATCCTTGCGTCACGGTAGCCGTTGTTGCGGTAGAAATCCACCAGGAGGTTTTTGTCTTCGGCGAGTTTGTCGCGGTCGAGCTTGGGTGATCCGAAGATTTTTCTCCACCATGAATTTTGAACGGTCTCTTTGAAGACTCCGCGCAGTTTTCCCTGATGAAAGGCGTTGTTGCCGTGGAAAATGATTTTGTCAATGGATACTTTCGGGCCTTCACTGATGGTGTAGAGGGCCAGAAAGTGGTTGGTTTTCTTGGCTTTCTGGAGTTTGAATTCCGCTCCGGCAGTCAGGTAGCCTTTGGTGGCATAGAGTTTTTCAATTTTGTTCGCGGCTGTTACCAGCTCCTGTTCGGTGACCGTTTTGCCCGTGAGGAGGGCTGCGGTTTTTTCAAGTTCGACGACCTTGATTTTTTTGTTCCCCTTGAAGGTGACTATGTCGAGGATTGGATGTTCAACAACCCTGAAGGTGAGGGCTGTGCGGTTTGTTCCGGATTTGGCCGTTTCAATGGAGATGTCGCTGAAGTGGCCGAGATTCCAGAGGTACTGCATGGTGCCGGAGAGTTCCGGGCCGGGAATGCGTACAGTGCTACCCTCTTTGATTGGCAGGCTTGCTTTCAGCTCTTCCTCGTCAATGGTTTGAAGGCCCTTTATTGATATTGAGACAATGGCTGTAAGCCTTGCTTCGGGCGATTGTTTCGCCGTGGCGGCAGATGCAGTTGCCAGTGGAGCGGGCGCGGTTCCGCCAATGACGATGCAGGTGGCAAGCAGAAATAGTATAATGCGGTTCTCGGTTTTTTTCATTGCTCTTCGATGTCGGTCGTGTTATTGCGTGAGTGATGCTGTTGACTGTATCTGGTCGCTGGTTTTTCCGAAACGGCGTTCACGGCCCTGGTAGTCGCGGATGGCGTCGTAGAGGTTCGTGCGGTGGAAATCGGGCCAGTAGGTGTTGGTGAAGTAAGTCTCCGAATAGGCGCTCTGCCATATCATGAAGTTACTGATTCTGAACTCTCCGCTGGTTCGGATGATGAGTTCGGGGTCGGGCATTCCGGCGGTTGAGAGGTGGCTGTCAATAAGCTGTTCGCTGACTTCTCTGGCTTTGATGCTTCCCGCTGCAACTTCTTCGGCTACCTTGCGGCAGGCTTGAACTATGTCCCATTTGCCGCTGTAACTGATCGCTATGGTAAGGGTGAGGTTGCTGTTGTTCTTGGTGAGCTCAATGGTGTTTTCAAGTGTTTCGCGGACTTTCAGAGGGAGAAGCTCTCTGTTGCCGATAACATTGAGCCGGATGTTGTTGTCGTGCAGTGCGCGGGTTTCGCGGCCGAGAATTCTGACAATCAGCTGCATGAGGGCAGCAACCTCTTTTTCGGGCCTTTTCCAGTTTTCCGTGGAGAAGGTGAAGAGCGTGAGATTTTGTATGCCAAGTTGTGCGGAAGCCTCTACAATATCTCTGACGGAGTTGACTCCGGCGGCATGGCCTTCAATGCGCGTTTTTCCTTTCAGGCGTGCCCACCTGCCGTTTCCATCCATAATGATGGCAATATGGGAGGGAAGTTCACATGCGGCTTTGAGTTCTGCCTGCAGGCGACTGTCGATATTGCTTTCACCCGATGAGAACCAGTGGCCCCTTTTTGCTGCAGTCAGAGCTGGTTTTTTTATCAAGACCATAGGTTGGTTTTACTCATTTCCATTGTTTTCCGTCGGGTATGGATGCACTCTCAACTGTGGTGGCCCAACTCTGGGGTAAATTGAATTATAGACAGTTATTTCTTATTATACAAACCTTACAGTGGAAGGCAATCCTGCGGGTTTGCTGTTTTTTCCCGTCCGGAATTCTTTCCGGCGTTCCATATCGGTATTTTTCCCTAAAATAATTCAGATAAAGACCGTGCAATTCAGTAGTTATGAAGATCTGCGCCCCCGGCTGCTGGCTGGAGAGGTGTCGTGCGAAGAAGTGACGCGCGAATATCTTGAGCGCATAGAGCGCCATGGTGATGACAAAGTTTATTTAACGGTATTTCGTGAGGAGGCATTGCGGCGTGCAGCGTCGCTCGACCAGAAACTTCGTGAGGGCGGTGAGCCCGGCAGGCTTTTTGGCTTGCCGATGGCCATCAAGGACAATATTTCAATGGATGGTGCCTCGCTTACATGCGCCTCCAGAATGCTTGAGGGGTATCGGAGCGTTTACGATGCTACAGTCATCCGGCGGCTGTTTGATGAGGATGCGATTTTTCTGGGCAAAACGAACATGGACGAGTTCGCCATGGGCAGCTCGAACGAAAACTCGGCATTCGGGCCGGTGCAGAACCCGTTCGACCCATTGCGCGTTCCGGGTGGAAGTTCGGGTGGTTCGGCCGCTGCGGTTGCTGCAGGGCTCTGCATGGTGGCGCTTGGTTCGGATACGGGCGGTTCAGTCCGTCAGCCGGCTGGGTTCTGCGATATTGTGGGGCTGAAGCCGACCTATGGCCGCATTTCCCGTTACGGCCTGGTGGCGTTTGCTTCTTCGTTCGACCAGATCGGCGTGCTTTCGCATACCTGTTTGGATGCAGCACTGGTGCTGGGGGTTATGGCGGGCAGTGATCCTCATGACGCAACTTCGTCTTCGCACGCGGTGGGCGATTATGGTTCCGAGGTTTCGGGGGTATCGGTTGAGGGGCTGAAAATCGGTGTTCCAAAAGAGTTTTTCAATGCGGGACTCAATCCAGATGTTTCACGCGTTGTGCTGGGTAAGCTTGAAGAGCTTCGGCAAGAGGGCGCCGAGCTGGTTGACATTACTCTTCCCAAAAGCGACCATGCCATTGCGGCATATTATGTTCTGGTAACGGCCGAAGCTTCGTCGAATCTGGCCCGTTTTGATGGTGCCCGATACGGCTACCGTTCAGAGGCGGCGACTGATCTTGCATCAATGTATGTGAAGTCGCGCACGGAGGGGTTCGGGCGTGAGGTGAAGCGCAGAATCATGCTTGGCACCTATGTGCTATCAACCGGTTATTACGATACCTATTACAAGAAGGCGCAGCAGGTGCGCCGTGTGTTCCAGGACCGGTACCGCGAGGCGCTTTCAAAAGTTGATGTTATTGCGGGACCGACTTCGCCTTTTCCTCCTTTTGCCATAGGCGCCAAGACGGCCGATCCGCTTGAAATGTATCTTGCCGATGTCTTTACGGTGCCGGCAAGCATTGTGGGAATGCCGGCTCTCTCTGTGCCTGTTGGTTATGACGGGGAGAACCTTCCTGTTGGCATGCACCTGATCTGTAATTTCTTTGAAGAGGGGAAACTGCTTGGCATTGCTCGGCATATGCAGCGCCCGGTTTCCCGATTGAGTTAAGCCTCTCAGCAACCATTAAATCATTGTCATTATGAGTGTTTTGGTCAACAAGGATACCCGCCTCTGCGTACAGGGCATTACCGGCGGAGAGGGTACCTTTCATACTTCGCAGATTCTTGAGTACGGCACCAATGTGGTTGCCGGTGTGACGCCGGGCAAGGGCGGAGTGCTCTATAACGGTAATGATCGCGACAGTTTCTGCCGTCCGGTTCCAGTGTTCAATACTGTGAAGGAGGCTGTTGAAAAAGCCGAAGCCAATGCAACTGTCATTTTTGTTCCCGCTGCTTTTGCGGCTGATGCAATTATGGAGGCTGCTGATGCGGGGCTGAAGGTGATCATCTGCATTACAGAGGGTATTCCGGTTAACGACATGATGAAGGCCTATGCATTTGTGAAGGCGAAAGGTGCTGTGCTTGTGGGGCCGAACTGCCCTGGCGTCATTACTCCCGGTGAGGCGAAAATTGGCATTATGCCCGGATTTATCCATAAGAAAGGTTCCATCGGCGTTGTTTCGCGCAGCGGTACCTTGACCTATGAGGCTGTGCACCAGTTGACCCATGTGGGGCTTGGCCAGTCTACCTGCATCGGCATTGGCGGCGATCCGGTTATCGGTACCCGTTTTCTTGATGCGGTGAAGATGTTTGCGAAGGATGATGAAACGGAAGGTCTTGTGATGATTGGTGAAATTGGTGGAAGCGCCGAGGAAGAGGCTGCCGAGTACATCAAAAAGCATTTCAAAAAGCCTGTGGTTGGATTTATTGCTGGCCGTACCGCGCCTCCGGGCCGCCGGATGGGCCATGCCGGTGCAATTGTGTCGGGCGGCAAGGGAACTGCTGAAGAGAAAATCAAGGCGATGGAGGCTGCTGGCATTCATGTGGTTGACAGCCCTGCTGATATAGGTGAGGCGATGATGAAGGCCCTTGGACGCAGCTGAGAAAGGCCTGTGAAATCTGTACAGAAGCCCCCGTTGATTGACGGGGGCTTTCTTGTTTAAAGCCCTAAGGCCAGAAGGTCGTGCAGGTGGATGAGTCCGACCGGGCGGTGGTTGCTGTCGCAGACCATGAGTTGGGTGATGCGGTAGGTTTCAAGAGTGTCGAGGCACTCTTTGGCCAGCATGTCGTCTGCGGCGGTTTTCGGGTTTGCGGTCATTACTTCGCCGGCTGAAAGGGAGAGGAATTCATCGCCTTTCTGGACCAGGCGACGGAGGTCACCATCAGTGAAAATGCCGGTGAGCCGACCTTCGCTGTTGACCACGGAGCTGACTCCGTAGCGCTTTGAGGTCATTTCAAGAATCAGTTCACTCATGCTGTCGCTCTCCATAACTACGGGGACTGCATCCCCTGTGGCCATGATCTCTTTGATTTTGACAGTAAGCCTTCGGCCTAACGCCCCTTTGGGGTGGCTGAGGGCAAAGTCGCGCTGGGTGAAAGATTTTTCTTCCATGAGGGCAATGGCAAGCGCGTCGCCCATGGCGAGCATGGCGGTAGTGGAGGTGGTTGGCGCAAGGTCGTAGGGGCAGGCCTCCTGCTCTATGCCGGTGTCGAGCGTGATGTCGGCGTTTTCTCCCAGGTAGGAGCGGCTGCTGCCGGTCATGGCTATGATTGTTACCCCGATTCGCCGGAGCGGCGGAATGATGAAGTTGAGCTCTTCGGTGGTGCCGCTTTTGGAGAGGCCTATGACGACATCGCTGGGCTGTACCATGCCAAGGTCGCCATGGGCGGCTTCTGCCGGGTGGAGGAAGACGGCGGTTGTGCCTGTGGACGACATGGTGGCTGCCATTTTCTGGCCGACGATGCCGGATTTCCCCATACCGGAAATAATGACTTTGCCTTTGCATTCTGCGAGGGCGGCAACTGCTTTGGCGAAGTTTCCGTCAAGCCTTTCGGCCATTCGGCTGATGGCCCTGGCTTCCTGCTGGAGGACTGTTCTGCCTTTTTCGATTATGGTGGTGCTGTTCATTTGGTAGTATGCTTGACGCGGGCGATAGAGTTATCGGGGGTTCCCGTTTTTTTAAAACGGTAATATGGCATACATTATAATAACTATTTCAATTGTCAATACTAAAGCCGCAGTTCATGAGCTGGATTCCCATAATGGTCTTTTCGCTGCTGATTTTTGTGCTGTTTGTTTTTCTGTTTACCCGTTTTGTGGGGTATATGAAAAGGGAACAGAATCTGCATATCGAGTCGCTGAAGGAGACCCTTATTGATCGCGACAACCCGGTTGGGCTGTCGGGAGATGAACTTCAGAAGCTCAAGGCTCAGCAGAAGGAGGCGCAGGCGCATTTGAAGCAGGTTATTGCCAAGCTTCCCGTTGTCAAGAAGGATGGTCGGTTCCAGATTGATGAGGCGCAGCTCAAGCAGCGTCGTAGTGAGCGTGCTGAAGGGTCTGGCGGGGACGAGGGCGCAGCATAGGCCACAATGGCATTCTGATTATTCTTCTTCATGCTTTTTTCAAAACTCAAGCTCCTCTTCAAGGATACCGTCATCTACGGGACCAGCACCATTCTGGCCCGCAGCCTGAACTATCTGCTGGTGCCGCTTTATGCCAACCAGCTGACCACTTTCGATAACGGTATTCAGACGCTGGTGTATGCAAATATTGCCATCGCCAATGTGCTGTTTTCCTATGGGCTTGAAACCTCGTATCTGAAGTGTGCTTCCGATGCTCTTCATGAGGAGCGGGACGGGAGTGGATTTTTCTCGACTGCTTTTTTCTCCCTGCTCACAACCGCTACGCTCTTTGCTGCCATTCTTTTCTTTTTTGCTCCCGGCGTCTCTTCGCTTATAGGGCTGACTTCCGCCGAGCAGCCATTCATCCGTTACGCTGCTGTCATTCTCTGGATTGATACCCTTCTGGTAATTCCGTTTGCAGAGCTGCGCCTCAAACGAAAGGCTGTACAGTTCGCTGTGGCGCGCATTGCCGGTGTGGTGGCGGTTGTAGTGAGTGCGTTCATTCTGCTTGGTCCTCTGCAGGCTGGTCTTTCGGGGGCTTTCCTTGCCAATATTCTGGGTTCGGCTCTGAGCCTTCTTATGCTCATTCCGGTACTCCGTCAGCTTCGTCTGTCGTTTTCCTTGCCCCAGCTCCGTGATATGCTTCGCATTGGCCTTCCCTATGTGCCAACAGGTATTGCAGGGCTGCTCATCCACCTTATTGACCGCAACCTTCTTATCCGCATGCCAGCCGAGGATATTGAACGGATTTATGGGGCGGGGATGCAGGCCTCTGATGTGGTGGGTATTTACGGCCGGGTGGTGGCGTTTGGTGTGTTGCTGCAGCTTATGATTCAGGTGTTCCGGTTTGCGTGGCAGCCGTTTTTCCTGCAGCATTCCAATGATCCCGAGGCCAAGCGGCTGTTCCGGCATGTGCTGAGCATTTCAACCATGCTGACCATGGTTGTTGCGCTTGCGGCCACTTTTTTTGTGCCTGATCTGGTTCGGCATCACTGGGGCGGGAGGCTCTACCTGCTGCCGCCGACCTACTGGATAGGGCTTTCAGTGCTGCCGTTGATTTTTCTGAGCTATGTGTTCGACATGGTTTCTACCAACCTTTCGGCAGGTATTCTCATTACCGGAAGCACCCGTTATCTTCCTGTAGTCACCTTTGCCGGAGCGGCGGTTACGGCTTTCTGCTGCTGGCTGCTTATCCCTTTGAGCGGTATGGAAGGGGCGGCCTGGGCTATTGTGGCGGGAACGGTTGTCATGAGCTTGGTGATGGCGTGGTACTCCCTCAGGGTTTACCCGGTTGAGTATGACTGGGGGCGTTTGCTCATTCTTCTCGGTGCGGGTATTGGTGCCGCTTCAGTTCCCTTTCTTCAGAGTCCTTTCCCACCTGCAGCGAGGGGTGCGGTTCTCCTTGGGTATCTTGCTCTTTCAGTTCTTCTTTTCCAGAAAGAGGCCCGTCTCTTTTTCCTCAAGCGGCGTTAAGCTCAATGGGTGCCGGCAGTGTCCCCAACTCTTACTTGTTATTTTTTTTAGGGATTTAAGGGTTTAGCGGGTTAGGGTTGTTTCTATTTTTTTGCGGAGGGTTGACATGGTGATGCCGTTTTTTTCGGTTATGGCGCGCATGCTCATGCCGGGTTCGGCTGCAATGTTCTGCTGCTGGAGGGCGAGCTGGAGTGAGAGGGGGGCGATGCCGTTTTCTTCGGCTATCTGTTCGAGCGTTTTACGGCCGAATCCTTCTTTTTGGAGCTCTGTTTTCTGTTGTCCCTGCTGTTGTCCCTGCTGTTGTCCCTGCTGTTGTCCCTGCTGTTGGCCTTGCCCTTTCTCATGTTTTGCTGCGGGCGCTATGAGTGCGTAGAGTTCGGTAGGCTGCATGTCGTTTTCTTTGGCAATTTCTCCGAGTGTCTGGGTTGTGGAGTTTGCTTTGAGGCCGGCTTTCTGGATCGTTTCGAGCATTGCTTCAGCTGTTTTGTTGAGGGCTGGCTGAAGGGAGAGCTCTTCAAGAGTCATGGTTTCTGCATGGGGTATGGGTGGCTCGCTGATGCCGCTTTCCCATGAGTCTTTGATTGATTCTCCGAAATTGATAACGGCAGCGAAGGGCTGCATTTCAAGCTGTGTGCCAATGCCGAAGAGGAGGGTGAGCAGGATGATTGCTGAGAATTCTATGGGGTTTTTAAGCCCTTTTGTCGCTTTGGTGGTGATGTAGGCGAAGAATGCTTTCCAGTTAATGACGAAGAGGTGGAAAACGCTGAGCAGGGCAAAGGCGAATCCGAAGATTGTGTGCTGGTTCTGCCATGCGTGTTTGCTGAGGCCCAGAATGTTCCAGCCTGACCAGTTTGCAACCCGTCCGGGAGGGGCAATATAGAGTATGATTCCTGAGATGAGAAGCATCAGGAAAGCGGTAAGCAGTCCGAAACTGATGAAAATCCGCCAGTTCAATCCTTTTTTCATTGTGGTGTTGGTTTGTTTTTTAAGGGGCAACACGCTGCGCATGGTTGTTTCATCGGGTCTGGCGCAGTATGAGTTTTTTTGTGGCAAGCTGTTCAAGCACTGCTTTCAGCGAGTCGCGCTGTGCGGGCGTACAGACCTCGGCAAGGTCATGGAAGTGCATGGCGAGCTCTGTTTCTATTTTGGCCTGACGGCTTCCGAGGGCGAGGGCCATGTTGGCTATTTTTATGGTGTCGGGGGTGGCGTTGAAGGACTCTTCGACCAGCGCTACTTTCAGGTTGGTAATGGCTTCCATTTCGGGGCGAACTTTGAGAAAGTGCTGTTTTCTGAGCTCCCTGAAGCTCTCCGTCTGTTTTTCGGTGAGGGAGAGAGGGATGCTGAAGTAGACGGATCGGCTGATTTCCCTGGTGTGGGTTACGGGCGCAGGCCTCGGTGTGTGCATGTTCTGCCACCATAGGACGCTGAGAAGCGACACATTCAGGATAACGAGTAGTATGAGGGCGGTGGTGATCAGTCGTTTTGATGTCAGGAAATCCATAGTCTCTTTCGGGTCTTGTTGCGGTTCGATGGTTGGCGGGTTCCTTTGGGGTCAGGGTGTCCGGGGTTCCATTGTTTCAGTATTGTGGCTGTAAGCAGCCGGCTGTTCGTAGTATGCGAATGTGGGGCTGGAATAGTCGTCGCTTATGGTTGTCCGCAGGTCGCTGAAGAGCGGTGCGCTTCGCTCGGTGGTATTGAAGAAGACGACGAGCGCTGAGCTTACATTGACAATGATGAGGAGCACAATGAAGGCGAAGCGGTAGTTGATGAGTGCGCCACTGCCGGCATGGTTCAATCTGCCGGTGAGGGATTCCCTCTCAATTCGCTCCATCAGGCGCACCCTGAACTGGAGCCGTACCTCAAGGGGCTCCAATGCGTCAAGTATGCCCATGGTTTTCAGGGCCTCTTCCGTCGCGTTCTGTCTGTTGTCGGGCTTCATCATCGTATCCTGTTTTCGTTTCTTTTTTTGACGATAGGTTGGTGAAATGCTTGCGGTATCGTGTAAAATGTCAGTTTCGGGCGTAAAATGCCTGCAACTTTTCCTGCAGGTTTTTCTTGGCCCGATGGACGAGTGATTCTACGGCCGATACGCTTGTTTCCATAATATCGGCAATTTCCTGATTGGTGTGTCCGTCCTGTTTGCTGAGGAGGAATGCTGTTTTCTGGTTGTCGGGAAGAGAGTTGAGGGCATTTTGCAGTACGGCTGTCCGTTCGCCTTCAAGCATGGTTTCTTCCGGGTTATCGCGTGCCGAGGTGGGCAGGTTGAGGGTGGGGTCTTCTGCTCCGATAATCCTTTTGAGGGAGGTGAAGCGTTTTTTGCGCTTCAGGCGCCGAAGGTGGTCGAGCGATTTGGTAACTGCGATGCGATAGATCCAAGTGGAGAGTTTTGATTCTTCGCGGAAGCGGTCGAGAGAGCGGAAAACCTCAACAAAAACATCCTGAGCAATGTCTTCAGCGTCCTGCCGGTTGAAGACAAACCGGTAGCAGGTGTTGATGACCATCTCCTGATGTTCGCCGACGAGGGTCCTGAAGAGTTCTTCCCTGGTTGTCATTGCGGAATGTTGCAGTGGCGCGGTTGCTGCCCCTATTGCCATGGCTGTATGTTCGGCGTCTTCCATTGTGAGTTGCATGGCAGTCTTGGCTGCAGCGCAGGCGCAGCAGGGTTTATTATCTGTCCACATCTTTGACCCCGTTTTAATGGAATTCCTGCGCTGCGTCTCCTTTTTTCTCTGTTAGGCGAGCTTTGAGGCGAAGCTGAGTACCTTGTCTACCTTTTCCACGGTGTTGGCTTCGCAGTATATCCTTAGGATGGGCTCTGTGCCGGATGGACGGATGAGCATCCAGCCGCCTTCAAAGTGGTATTTGTACCCGTCCAGGTCGCTGTATTTCGTGACCGGGTAGCCGGCAATAGAGGTGAGCTTTCCTCCTTTGGCTTCTGCAATGATACCTGCTTTCCGTTCTTCACTGACGCGGAGGTCGAGCCGCTGGTAAGCGAAGAACCCGTATTCGTCATAGAGTTCCTGAACCAGCTGTGAAAGGGTTTTTTCTTTTCGGGCCATCATTTCCAGGATAAGCAGGCCGATGTATATGCCGTCGCGCTCGGGAAGGAAGCCTGTAATGCCAAGGCCTCCTGACTCTTCGCCGCCGATGAGGATGTTGTTGGTGCTCATGAGGGCGCTGACATACTTGAACCCGACGGGCAGTTCATGCATGATGAGGCCGTGCTTTTGGCAGATGCGGTCGATGATGTCGGTAAGGGCGAAGGTTTTTGCCACTTCTCCGGTTTGGTGTTTCTCTTCAACAAGGTCTTTGAGAATGATGGCAAAGAGTTTGTGGGAGTCGACAAAGTCGCCTTTTTCGTCAAGCATACCGATTCTGTCGGCGTCGCCGTCGTTGATGATTGCTACATCAGTTTCAACCTCTTTGAAGAAGTCGACGAATTCTTCAATGTAGGGGGGGATGGGTTCGGGGTTGATGCCGCCGAATCCCGGGTTCTCGGTGCAGTGGTAGCAGCTGACCATAGACTCGTCCAGAAGACGGGCGATGAGGTCCTGCCCGGCGCCGTACATGGCATTGTGGGCTATTTTGATGCGTGAGCTGCGGATGAGCTGCAGGTCGATGTGCGCTTTCAGGTAGTTGACATAGAACCCTTTCATGTCAACCGTCTCAATCAGTTTTTCATCGGGCTTTATGGCAGTTGCGGGGTCAATGCCTGGTAGGTAGCTCTCTATTTCGCTGATGACCTCGGGACTGGCCGGGCCGCCGAATGATGACTTGACCTTGAAGCCGTTGTAGTTTGCCGGGTTGTGCGATGCGGTGATGACAATGCCGCCGGCGAGCTGTTTTGCCTTGGTGAAGAGTGAGACTGCGGGGGTTGAAACAAAGCTGTCGGAAAGATAGACTTTAAGACCGGCAGAGGAGAATATCTCGGCGGTGTAGCGTGCAAAATCCTTTGACATGAAGCGGGTGTCGTAGCCGATGCAGACACCTTTTGCCCTGTTGGGGTGCGTGAGGAAGTATTGGGCAGATGCAAGCGCAGCAAGCTTCAGATTGTCGTAGGTGTAGTCTTTTGCTATGATGGCTCTCCATCCGTCAGTGCCGAATTTGACTTGCATTATCTGGCGTTTTTAATATAATGGGAATTGAATACGGGTGAATGATTCCTTTAAAAATCTTTCCCAAAATACAGTTTCCCTTCCGTACATCCAATGATCTCCCGTTTTTGATGCCAAAGAAGCTTTTTGTCCTTGCCGGGGAGGTTTCCGGTGATTTGCATGCAGCGCCGGTCGCGGCCCGTCTTCTTCTTGAAGTGCCCGATCTTCGGGTTTTTGGCGTTGGCGGAGAGGGGCTTCGTAGGCTGGGTGCGGAACTGCTGTATGATACACGGCAGATGAGCATTATGGGTTTTTTTGATGTGCTGAAGCATGCGGGATTTCTTCGCCGGGTGATTCGAGAGCTGAAGGAGGCTGTTCGGCGCGAAATGCCTGATGCGGTGCTGCTTGTCGATTATCCCGGTATGAACCTGATTATGGCGAAGTTCTGTGGGGAACTGGGCATTCCGGTTATTTACTATATATCGCCGCAAGTGTGGGCATGGAAGGAGAGGAGGGTGAAGGCCATTCGCGCCTCCATTGACCGGTTGCTGGTGATTTTCCGTTTTGAGGTTGATTTTTTTCTCCGTCATGGCATTGATGCCGAGTTTGTCGGCCATCCGGTTATTGAGGAACTTGCTGAGGTGTCGCTTCCTCCGAAGGAGGAGTTTTTGAAGGCGCATGGTATAGGGGCTGATACGCAGCTTGTGGGTCTTCTTCCGGGAAGCAGAAAACAGGAACTTGCCTATATTTTCCCCAGCATGCTCAAGGGGGCTCGCCTGCTTGCCCGGGGCCGCAGGGTGGTGTTTCTGATGGGTCGTGCTCCCAATCTTGATGCTGGGCTTTATGGGGAACTGGAGGCTTACGGGGATTTGAAGATAGTTGAGTGTAGCGCCTATGAGGTTATGCAATACAGCGATCTTGGTCTGGTGACTTCAGGAACGGCGACGCTTGAGGCGCTCTGTTTTGGTATGCCAATGGTTGTGCTGTACAGGACGGGCCGGTTAAATTATATGATTGGGCGCATGCTGGTGAAATTGACGAGCATTTCGCTGGCCAATATTGTGACAAAAGGGCTCGGGGCTAGGGAGCAGGTGGTCCCGGAGCTCATTCAGGACGCCATGGACGGTGAGGGGATTTTTCGCGAGGGTTCCCGGATTCTTGATGATCCCGCTCTGGCGGCAGCTATGAGAAAGGAGCTGCTGGCTGCTCGGGCTGGGCTTGCCAGCGAGTCTCCTTCGCAGAGGGTGGCGGAGGTGCTTGAGGAGTATCTTGTGGGAACGGGCCGTCGGGGAGCCCTTCAGATAAAGGAGTGAGGATGGAGCAGATTGTAGAGTATTTCGAACTTCACCCCGCAGTGCTCGGGGTTTCGGTGATTGTGGCCGCAGTGGTCATGTTTTTTTTCCTCAGGAAGGTGGCGGGTCTGCTGCTGCTTGCCGCTGCGGTGGTGGTGCTCTATGCCGCATGGCTGCTTTTCAGCGGAAGCGGTGTGTCGCCGCTGTTCTATTCTGCAGAGGAGTGGGTTATCGGGGCACTGCAGTTTGTTTCATCCCTGTTCGGCGGATGAAAGAGCTCTCGGCGGGTGGCTTCGTGCTTATGCGTAAAGAGATTCAATGTGGCGGGCAACTTTTTCAAGTAGCCACATAGGTGTGGATGTGGCTCCGCAGACACCGGTGCTTTCCACAGTTGATCCTTCAGGGGTTGTGAACCATTCGTTATGGAGCTCTTCAACATCTTCAATGAAGTGGCTCTCTGGGTTGGCCGCTTTGCAGATGCTGTAGAGCACCTGTCCGTTTGAACTTTTCTTTCCGGCCACAAAGATGATGCGCTCGTTGGCAAGGGCGAAGTTGTGAAGCTTTTGGTTCCGGCTTGATATCTGCCGGCAGATGGTGTCTTTGAAGATGAACTCTGCCATCGGTTGCCTTCCTGCGATGCCTTGCACCTCCGTCCATGGACCATTTCCCGATCCGCCCTTGCTGAACAGCTTTTCCAGATTCTTTTTCAGTTCGTAGAACCCCGGCACATCCATAGTTGTCTGCGAAATCAGTGCCGTCTTTCTTGATAGGTCCAGCGGTCGTGTTTCTTCAGCGTCGTTGAGGTCGGCATGTTTGATGATGATGGCCTGGTTGCGGCAGTGGCCGTTGATGCCGATGACCTCGGGATGGGCATGTTTGCCGTAGATGATTACCTGATAACCGAGTTCGTCGAGCTGGCGTGCGGTGCGCTGCAGTTTTGCTACGACGGGGCAGGTGGTATCGGTCAGCGTCAGATTGTTCTGACGGGCGGTTTCATAGGTTGAGGGTGGTTCACCGTGTGCACGGATGAGTACGGGCGCGTCTTTCAGTTCGTTGAAGGTGGCCGTTTTGATGGTGATGAGCCCAAGATCCTCAAGCCGTTTGACCTCCACTTCGTTATGGACAACATCGCCGAGTGAGTATAGCCCTTTTTCATTGCGGAGTTTTTCTTCGGCGACATTGATGGTGCTTTGTACGCCAAAGCAGAAGCCTGATGAGTTTCGGTCGAGGTTTACTTTCACGGCTGGTGTCCCTGAAGGGCGAATAAAATGAAAAGGGTTCTGTCGTTTTCCGGGTGAAGGGAATGTTTCGCAAATGTAAGAAGAAAGAGGGGAGTTTGAAAATTCAGGCAGAGGCCGGGGGAGCTTAGACTTCCACCAGTTCCACATCGGGTACGCTGGCGTTCATGAAGAGGTGGTAGAGAGTACTGAATTTCTGGGGAAGGTCGCTCACCATCAGGTGGGGTAAGGTTGCCTCGGTGCGGGAAGCCTCCATCCCTGTGCTTCCGAGCATGGATGCGGCGCGCTGGGCAACAGCTTCTGCGGAGTCGATGATTTGGACCCCGGAGCCGGCGGTCTCTTCAATGACGGCGCGGAGAATGGGGTAGTGGGTGCAGCCGAGGACGAGGGTGTCTATCCTTTCGGCAAGAAGGGGGGCGAGGTACTGCTGCGCAATCAGCCGTGTGGCCTCGTGGTTGAGCATGCCCTCTTCGGCAAGGGGCACAAAGAGCGGGCAGGCGGTTGAGAAGACTTCAATGTCGGGGTTGGCCTTGTTGATTGCGTATGCGTAGGCGTTTGAACAGACAGTAGCCTGGGTGCCTATTACGCCGATGCGCCGGTTCCGGGTGACTTCCACCGCAAGGTCGGCTCCGGCCTCGAGAACGCCGAGGACGGGCAGTGGGTCGGCTGTTTTTTCTACCACATCAAGGGCAAGCGCCGATACGGTGTTGCAGGCGACGATAATCATTTTCGGCTGGTGGCGCAGAAGAATGCGGGTGTCGTCTTCGGCGTAACGGCGAATGGTGACCTGCGACTTGGGGCCGTAGGGCACGCGTGCGGTGTCGCCAAAGTAGAGAAGTTTTTCCGAGGGCAGCAGCTTCTGCATGGCCTTTAACACCGTCAGTCCTCCAACGCCGGAGTCGAATATGCCTATGGGGCTTTGTGAAGTTGGGGTTCGCTGCATCGCCTTCGGCGTGTTGGTTCGAGTGGTTAGCTAAACGGTTGGTTATACATTGAAGCGGAAGACGATGACATCGCCGTCTTTGACTATGTAGTCTCGCCCTTCGCTGCGGAGCTTTCCGGCTTCTTTGACTTTCTGTTCCGAGCCGATTTCAACGAGGTCGTGCCAGCCCATAACTTCCGCGCGGATGAACCCTTTTTCAAAGTCGGAGTGGATGGCCCCTGCCGCTTCGGGTGCTGCGGCTCCCTTGCGGATGGTCCATGCGTGGACCTCTTTGACGCCGGCGGTGAAATAGGTTTGCAGTCCGAGCAGGTCGTAGGCGGTCTGGATAAGGCGGTCAAGCCCCGACATGGCAAGCCCGAGGCTTTCAAGGAACTCGGGGCGTTCCTCTTCTGGAAGTTCTGCGATTTCAGCTTCGGTTTTTGCGCTGATGATGAGCATTTTCGAGCCAGTCGCAGCGGCAATTTCGGCAATTTTTGCCGTATAGGCATTACCATCGGGGAGATCGTTTTCGCCCACATTGGCGGCGTAAAGAAGAGGCTTTGCCGTGAGAAGGAAGAACTGGCGGGCCATTTCAGTCTCTTCCGGGCCGTTGATGATGCTGCGGGCGGGCACTCCTTCACTGAGTCCTTTGACAATGGCTTCTCCCAGGTCAACCTGCGGCTGCAGCTCTTTTTCCTTGCGTGCGCTTTTGCGGAGTTTTTCCATTTTCCGCTCCATGCCCTCAAGGTCGGCGAGCATCAGCTCGGTGTCTATGGTAGCTATATCGTCGGCGGGATCAATTTTCCCTTCAACATGGATGATGTCCGGATCGTCAAAACAGCGGACGACATGGACAATTGCGTCAACCTCCCGAATGTGCGAGAGGAACTGGTTGCCAAGCCCTTCGCCTTTGCTTGCCCCTTTAACAAGGCCTGCAATGTCGACGATTTCAAGAGTGGTGGGCACCAGCGTTGGGGTTTTGACCACATTGGCAATGAGCTGCATCCGTTCGTCGGGAACCAGAACAGTACCTACATTCGGCTCTATGGTGCAGAACGGGTAGTTGGCGGCCTCGGCCTGTTTGGCGGTGATGGCGTTGAAGAGTGTTGATTTGCCGACATTGGGAAGGCCGACGATACCGCAGCAGAGTGACATACCTGAAAATTTTTGTTCAATTGTGCCTTTGGCCAGCCCTGTTTCGGGAGCGCCTATGGCTGAATGTGATATTAAATATAAAGCCTTTTCATCTAACCATAATGTTTGGAAAAAGCAAATTTATTTTATAAAATAACTGGCTAATTCAAAATGCAAGTGAGGCGACTTATCGGCAGGAAAAAGATCATCATAGCTATTGACGGACCGGCTGCGTCGGGCAAGAGCACTACAGCACGGAAAGTCGCCGGCCTTATGGGCTATACCTATATCGACACCGGTGCAATGTACCGGTCGGTTACCCTGAAGGTGATTGAAAGTGGCATGCTTGATGAGGTGAGGCGCTCTCCCGAAAGGGTTGAGAGGCTTTTGGGTGATATTTCCATTGCTTTTGAGGGCGACCGGGTTCTGCTTGACGGCCGTGATGTGAGCGGAGAAATCCGCGACAACAGGGTTGCTCGGGAGGTGAGTTTCATCAGTTCGCTGAAACCCGTGCGTGACGCTCTTCTTGTGATGCAGCAGGATCTTGGCCGTGGGCGCGGAGTTGTTATGGATGGCCGCGACATTGGTACCGTGGTGTTTCCTGATGCAGAGCTGAAAATTTTTCTTGTTGCCGACGCGCGTGAGCGAGCTCTGCGCCGCCACCGTGAGCTTATGGCCAAGAGTGCCGGGGGCGGTGGAGTACCGGACCTCGAAACACTGGAGGCAGAAATTGTTGAACGGGATCGGGCTGATGCAGTGCGTGAGCATGCCCCGCTGAAAAAACACCCGGATGCCAAAGAGATAGATACTTCGAACCTTGAAGTCGACCGGCAGGTTGCTTTGGTTCATGATTTTGCAGTACAGATGGAGGAGGGCGGTCGATGAGGCCTCTCTTTTCCGATTAGTTTTCCCGTTAACCCTGAATCCCCCTGTCGAAATCTCTCGCGACAGGCCAGACAAATCATATGAGAGAAAGGAAAAACCAATGCCAGAAACAGAAACCGCAGCAGTAGTTGCTGCAACAACAGAAACGGCACCAGCAGTAGAAAAGGCGGTCAACGAAAAACCCGCCCGCAAAAAAATCAAATTTTTTGCTCACTACGAGCCCGCCGAACTTTCTCAGATGGAGAAGCTTTACACAAGCACGCTCAATCAGATTAACCAGGACGAGATTGTCAAGGGATGCATTGTCTCCATATCCAACAAGGATGTCACCATTGATGTAGGATACAAGTCGGAGGGTATTGTCTCTCTGCTTGAGTTCCGCGATGAGGATGAAATCAAAGTTGGCGATGATGTTGAGGTGTACCTTGAGAACATCGAAGACAAGATGGGACAGCTTATTCTTTCCAAGAAGAAAGCCGATGTTCTTCGTATCTGGGATAAGATTTACGATTCAATTGAAAATGATACCATCATCAGCGGCAAAATCATCAACCGCGTTAAAGGCGGCATGACGGTTTCGCTTTCGGGTGTGGAGGCCTTCCTTCCCGGTTCGCAGATTGATGTCAAACCTGTTCGCGATTTCGATGCGCTTGTTGGCCAGACCATGGACTTCAGGGTTGTCAAAATCAATCCTGTCACCCAGAACATTGTTGTCAGCCACAAGGTTATCCTTGAAGAGGAGTACGCTGCACGACGCGAGGAGATGCTTGCCAGCATCAAGGTTGGCATGGTTCTTGAGGGTACCGTCAAGAACATCACCGATTTCGGCATCTTTGTCGACCTCGGCGGTCTCGACGGCCTTGTTCATATTACCGACATCACCTGGGGCAGAATCAACCATCCTTCCGAGGTTGTTGATCTTGATCAGCCCATCAAGGTTGTTGTTGTTGGTTTCGACGAAAATACCAAGAGGGTTTCGCTCGGCATGAAGCAGCTTGAGGCGCACCCGTGGGAAAATATTGAACTCAAGTATCCTGTGGGCTCCAAGGCTCAGGGCCGCGTTGTTTCCATTACCGATTACGGCGCCTTTGTCGAAATTGAGAAGGGCATCGAAGGCCTTGTCCACATCTCAGAAATGAGTTGGACGCAGCATATCAAGCATCCGGGCCAGTTCGTTACTCTCGGCCAGGAAGTGGAGTGCGTGATTCTGAACATCGACAAGGATCACACCAAGCTTTCACTCTCCATGAAGCGGGTCAACGAGGATCCCTGGATTGCTCTGTCAGAGAAGTATGTGGAGAACACCCGCCACAAGGGTACGGTCAGCAACATCACCGATTTCGGTGTGTTTGTTGAGCTTGAGCCTGGTGTTGACGGTCTGGTTCACATTTCCGACCTCTCATGGACGAAGAAGATCCGCCATCCAAGTGAACTGGTGAAGAAGAATCAGGAGCTTGAGGTGAAGGTTCTGAAGTTTGATGTGCACGCCCGCCGCATTGCGCTGGGTCATAAGCAGATGAATCCCGATCCCTGGGGTGGCTTTGAGCAGCAGTACGCTGTTGGCGCCGAATCTCCTGCAGAGATTTCCCAGATCATTGAGAAGGGTGTCATTGTCATTCTGCCCGGAGATGTTGACGGTTTCGTGCCGGCAACCCACCTCCTGCAGGGCGGCGTGAAAGACATTCATGCCTCATTCAAAATCGGCGATGCACTTCCCCTCCGCGTCATTGAGTTCGACAAAGAGAACAAGCGCATTATCCTCTCCGCACTTGAGTATTTCAAGGACAAGAGCAAAGAGGAGATTGAGTCTTACCTTCTGGCTCATCCGAACGAGAAAAAGGAGATCGAGGACGCGACTGCCGAGCTGGAACCCCAGCCGAAGTCATCCGAGAAGAAGGGCGATAAGGCATAAGCCAGAGCCCTTTCCAGCTTCACGAGATACAACAGAAAACCCTCCGTATTCCGGAGGGTTTTCTGTTTTCAGAGTTCCCCAAGGAGCCGCTAGTAGCCGTAGGATTTGAGGAGGGTCTGTTTTTTTCTCCAGTCGGGACGGACTTTTACGAAGAGTTCGAGGAAGACGGGGCGGCCGAGGAGCTGCTCTATTTCCTGGCGGGCGGTTTGGCCGAGTTTTTTGAGGGCCTGGCCTTTGTGGCCGATGATAATCTGTTTCTGTGTGTCGCGCTCAACGATTATGGAGCAGCGGATGAGATCTTTGCGTTTGGGGTCGTTTTCGTGCTGTTCACGGAATTCGTCTACAACGACTTCAGCGGAGTAGGGTACTTCGCGGCCGTAGAGGAGGAATATTTTTTCGCGGATGATTTCGCTGGCGAAAAATCTTTCCGGCGCTGTTGAAAGTGTGTCTTCGGGGTAGAGTGGTTCGTTCATCGGAAGGAAGGGGCGCAGTTCCTCAACAAGTTGGGGTAGCTCTGAGCCTTTGAGGGCGGAGATGGAGAGGATGGTGGCGGGGTTCCATTCCTGGCGGATGAATGCTTCTGCTTCTTTCTGCTGTTCAGCGTTGACCAGGTCGCTTTTGTTGAAGACTGCGATGAGGGGTTTGCCTGAGTTTTTGAGCCAGTTGCGGTGGAGTTCTTCAGCGAAGGCGCGGTCGAACGGGCCGTTTTTTTTGGTAAAGGGAATGAGGGCAAGAATGGCGTCGGCGTCTTTTAGAGTGTCGCGCGTGACTTTGAGCATTGCTTCATGGAGTTTCTGCTGTGGCTCCATAATGCCGGGGGTGTCGAGAAAGATGATCTGTGTATTCTTGTCGCTGTAAATGCCAGTGATTTTTTTTCGGGTGGTCTGCGGCTTGTGTGTGACGATTGAGAGTTTGCAGTCGAGCAGTGCGTTGAGCAGGGTTGATTTGCCTGCATTGGGCGCGCCGATAATGCTGATGAATCCGCAGGCGAATCTTGGGTTGGGCATGGGCGGGTAGGGTCTATGGATGGAACATTTATGAAAGTGAAAGGTACTATACTAAATTACAGGCTGTGGTGATAATGAAAAAAAGATGGGTTGAACTGGTGAGATGAAAAAACAGCAGGCGGTTGATTTTTGGCTTCTGCTTCCTCTCGGGGGGCTGATTGTGTTTGGCCTTCTGGGGGTGTACAGCGCTACCAATGGAACTGGTGATACAGGACTTTTTTTTCGGCAGCTGACTTGGGCGATGATTGGTGGCGTTGCAATGCTCTTTGTGTATTTCAATGATGTCCGCTTTTTCAAGGAGAGCGCATACGGGTTTTATATTCTCAGCATGGTGATGCTTGTGGCGGTGCTGGTGCTGGGAACTAAAGTGGCGGGTCAGACAAGTTGGGTGCGGATTGCCGGGTTTAGCTTTCAGCCTTCTGAAATTGCAAAAATGGCAACCATTCTTGCGCTTGCCAGGTTCCTCTCTTCCGACAATACTGATATCGGCAGTTTGCCGCATCTCGTCATAGCGCTTGCCATTCCGTTGTTGCCGGCGGTGCTCATTATGCTGCAGCCGGATATGGGGACAACCCTTACGGCCCTGTCTTTCATTGCTCCGATGATCATTATGGCGGGATTCGATGTCTATATTCTGATGCTTCTGGTGTTTCCTCTGCTACTGCTTTTGATGGGCTTTATCAGCATCTCTCTGCTCATTGCAATGGCTGTGGTGTTTCTCTTGGTGCTTGCTTTTCGTCAGCATAGAATACAGCTCCATCAGCTGGTTGTGGTTGGTATCGGTTTTTTTGGAGGGCTTATGGCGAACCGGTTTGCTGATGTTATCCTCAAGCCGCATCAACTGAAAAGAATACAGACTTTCCTTGATCCGATGTCGGACCCACAGGGTGCTGGTTACAATGTGCTTCAGGCTACAATAGCTATCAGTTCAGGGGGGGTGCTGGGGAAGGGATTTCTGGAGGGGACGCAGACGCAGTTGCGGTTCATTCCTGCGCAGTGGACGGATTTTATTTTCTGTGTTATAGCAGAAGAGTTTGGGTTCATTGGAGCTTCTCTTCTGATAGTACTTTTTGCAATATTGATAGTGCGGTTGATATGGGCTATTTTTTCAATTAAAAATCGCTTTGTTGAATTGACGCTTGCGGGGTTTGTTTCGTTGCTTTTGGTTCATGTTATTATCAATATTGGAATGACTCTTGGCCTTATTCCTGTTATCGGTGTGCCTCTGCCTTTTGTTTCTTATGGTGGCTCTTCACTGGTTGGAAATATGATTATGGTAGGTTTGGCACTGAATTTTTTTCATAACAGGCGAAACCTGGGGTATTAACGATAAAAAGCGCACAAAATGCGCTTTTTATTTTCTGCTTCAGACCGGTATGGTTATCTGATTTTGTAAAGGAACCGTTTTCCCTCTTTTCCTGTGGGTATGCGCTCAATTTCCTGGTCTTCTGCACCGAATTTGTTGAACCAGACGCTGATGGTAATTCCTTTGGTGTTCAGGGCTTCGGCAATTTCACGGGGTTTGAAGGCTTTCTGGGGATGTGCCCGAAGAAGCCCTTTGATGGCGTTGCCAAGCTGGCCGCGGGAGAAACGGGCGCTGGTTGTTTTAGCGGTGCTGGAAGTTCCTCTCTCAAGCTTTGAGAGGTTCAGTTCAAGTTTTCGCACGATGGTGGCAAGTTCCTGTTCGAGAGGGCTTACGGCTACCTTGAACTCGTTATGCATGCGAGCAATTTTTTCCTGAAGTGCTTTCTTTTCTTCTACCATTGACTGGAAGTGATCAATTTTTTGAATGAAAATATCATACTTGTCGGGTGATATGGATGTTTGGCTCATTGGTCTGTTTCAATTTGTTGTCATTGGAAAAGCATATGTTTTTACAAGGGAAAATATATGCCAATGCATTGTTTTCTGCAAGTGAAGAGTTGGTGTCCTCATTCGGGTTCCCGCTGATTTTTTTTATATCTTTTTTTAAGTGGTTTTTATGGATTGCGATCAAAAGAAAACGGTTTCAGGTGTAACGCTTGGCTGTAAGCTGAACTATGCTGAAACTTCTGCCATACTGCAGAGCTTGGTTGAACGGGGCTGGGTGGTTGTGGGGCCGAAGGAGCGGGCGGATTTAATTATAGTGCACAGCTGTGCGGTAACGAAGCAGGCTGAGCAGAAGTGCCGTCAGAAGATTCGGGGGATTGTGCGTCGCAATCCCGGCAGCAGGGTTGTGGTTACGGGGTGTTACGCGCAACTCAACCCCGGGCTGATTGCAGGTATTGAGGGGGTGGACGCTGTTCTGGGTAATGATGAAAAATTTGACTTACACAATTATACTCGGGTTGCGGCTTCACCTCCGCCAGAGAGTACGGTTGTTTGTGTGTCGGAGGTGGCTGGGTTCCGCACTGCACATCAGGCATGTTCTCTTCCGTCGGGTTACGGGGGATTGCGGACGAGGGCGTTTCTGAAGCTTCAGGATGGGTGTGATTACGGATGTGCCTATTGCACCATTCCCCTTGCACGGGGCTGCTCCCGTTCGGTTTCGCCAGACATTATCCTCCGGCAGGCGCGGATGCTTGCTGAATCGGGGTATCGGGAGATTGTGCTGACCGGGGTCAATACGGGGGATTATCGGAGTGGCAGAACTGGATTCATTGAGCTGCTCCGGATGCTGGAGGAGGTTGATGTGCCGCGTATCCGCATCAGTTCGCTTGAGCCCGACATTGTGACGGATGAACTTATTTCGCTGGTGGCGGCTTCCCGTAACATTGTGCCCCATTTCCATCTTCCTCTGCAGAGCGGTTCAGATCGCATTCTCGGGGCGATGCGCCGTCGGTACCGGACGGCGGACTACCGGGAACGGCTTTTTTCTGCGGTGGAGCGAATTGAGGGCTGTGCCGTTGGGGCTGATGTTATGGTGGGGTATCCGGGGGAGAGCGAGGAGGATTTCAGGGAGATGGCGCATTTCATTGAGAGCTTGCCGCTTGCTTATCTGCATGTGTTCAGCTGTTCGGTGCGTCCCGGTACGGCGCTTGCCCGAGAGGTCGGGCGTGGAGAACGGCTGGAGGTGGATTCGCAGGTGGCCTCCAGAAGAAGTGCCCTACTGAAGGAGGTTGGGGAGAGGAAATCGGAGGAGTTTCGGCGGAGGCATGTGGGCCGTGAGTGCCGGGTGCTGTTTGAGGAGTGCAGGCAGGGGGATAGTGGAAAACTTCGCTGGAGCGGTTACAGCCGGAACTATCTGCCGGTGAGTGTAGAAATTCCTGCGGGTTCTGAGAGTCTTGCGGGGAGGGAGCTGCGGGTGGCCATAGTGGTCGCTGGTTTGCAATTAGAGGGCAGACTGTTATCTTAATCTTCCACTTTTTTTGCAAGGCTTCTCATCAACTTAATTCGAGACACCCATGCCGATCAAATCCCGCATCCGCGCCATTCCCGATTATCCGAAAAAAGGCATTATGTTCCGCGACATCACCACCCTTATCAAAGATCCTGTCGGGTTCCGTCTGGTTATTGATGGTCTGACGCAGCGTTATCTGGAAAACGGCGTTGATTTTGATGTGGTTGTGGGTATTGAGGCTCGGGGTTTCATTCTCGGCTCTGCACTCGCTTATACGCTCGGAAAGGGGTTCGTTCCGGTTCGCAAGCCCGGCAAGCTTCCGGCTGATGTTGTATCACAGGAGTATGAGCTGGAGTATGGTACCGACAAGGTGGAAATTCATATCGACGCCATTCTGCCGGGTACGAGGGTGCTGCTTGTCGATGATCTGTTGGCAACCGGCGGTACGGCACTTGCCGCAGCGACGCTTGTAGAGAAAGTTGGCGGCGTAGTTGCGGAGATGGCTTTCATTGTAAACCTTCCAGACATCGGCGGCGAGCGGAAAATCCTTGAGAAGGGATACCGCGTCTTTTCGCTCACTGATTTTGAGGGGGAGTAAATGATTAAAAAAAGCATGATTCTGCCGGTTGCCGCTGCGGCCTGCATGGTACCGTTCGGCCATATTCTGGCTTCTGAGCATCAGAATGGTGCTGTTGCCACAGAGGCTGTTGTGGCTGCGGCGCACCATCTGCCTCCCCTCTGGCTTGTTGTCCCCTTTGTGATTCTTCTTCTTATGATTGCCACCGGCCCGCTCTTCTACCACCGTTTCTGGGAGCATCACTACCCGAAAGCGGCTATGGGGCTTGGCGCTGTTGTTGCCGTCTACTACGGTTTTATGATGGACCACGGGACGCACACTCTTCTGCACACCCTTGAAGAGTATATTTCCTTCATTGCGCTTGTCGCATCTCTTTTCATCGTCTCGGGTGGAATTCTCATTCACATAGAGAGACGGGGGACGCCGCTGCTCAATGGAGCTCTGCTCCTGTTCGGCGCGGTGCTTGCCGACATTATAGGTACTACAGGAGCTTCCATGCTGCTCATCCGTCCTTTTATGCGCATCAATGAGGGCAGGCTGAAGGCGTTTCACATCGTCTTTTTCATTTTTATTGTGAGCAACATCGGCGGTGGACTGACACCAATCGGTGATCCTCCCCTTTTTCTTGGATTCCTGAAGGGCGTGCCGTTTTTCTGGGTCATTTCCAAGGTGTGGCTTCCCTGGGTGGCTGTAATCGTTACCCTCATAGTAATCTTTATGCTTCTGGACTGGAAGGCTGGCGAGGGTGATGTCAAGGCGGCTCCAAAGAGTAACGACAGCGCCATTACCATCACCGGAACGAAGAACTTCGCATGGCTGGGCGTCATTATTGTTGCCGTCTTTCTTGACCCTGCCGTGATATCGGGTTTCCCGAGTCTGCAGAAAATACTGGGAGTGCCTTTTGGTATCCGTGAGGTGATTATGTTCAGTGTTGCATTTGTGGCTTATAAAACCGCTGATGCTGATGCGCTCAAAGGCAATGAGTTCAACTTTGAGCCCATCAAAGAGGTGGCGTTCCTCTTTGTGGGTATTTTTGCCACTATGATCCCGGCGCTGGAGCTTATCGGTTCCTATGCGGCGATTCATGCCAGCGAATTTTCGGTAACCCGGTTCTACTGGATGACGGGTGCGCTTTCTGGCGTGCTCGACAACGCTCCGACTTATCTCAACTTCCTTGCCGGTGCCCTTGGCAAGTTCGGCTTGGACATAAACGCAGCTGATGCAGTTCTCCAGATAAGGACATTTGCAGCCGGCACGGGTTCGCCTGTTCCCGGGGATGTGTCTTCGGATGTGTATCTGGTGGCTATTTCCATATCAGCCGTGTTCTTCGGTGCTATGACCTATATTGGAAATGCCCCGAACTTCATGGTGAAGAACATTGCCGCACAGGCCGAAGCGGATGTTCCTGATTTTGTGGAGTATATCTGGAAGTATTCCATCCCGATCCTGCTTCCGATTTTTCTTGTCCTGTGGCTGCTGTTTTTCAATTTTTGAGGATGAACCCGTAAACGGAATGATCACACTGCCATGAAAAGTTTTATCAATGCCGCAAAGAACGGGGAAACGGGGTTTGTCATCAGGAATTCACTCTTCCTGCCGTTTCACTGCGAGCTTCTGAGTATATGGATAGGTAAGGAGATGTCTCTCCTTTCAGCTCCCGACCTGATTACTGATATTGCAAACCCCGACATTCTTGGAGTCAGGGAGGTTGAGAGTTTTACCAATCTGGTGTTCAGGAAATGGGGAGACCTCGCCAAAGAACTTGGTCATGAAAAAGGACACATCATCCTTCATGCGGCCGAGAAGGGCGCGGATGTGTTTGTAAGCGGAAACCTCCACTATATCCGTATAGCTTTCTGCAACAGGCAGAAAGAGGTGTGCTTTGAGATTATTGACAACCCCTACGAGCTCTGAGGGGTTGTTTTCTCAGGGTGTGTTCCCTTTAAGGCTATCGCTGACGGCCTGTTTGAACTCTTTTGATATTTTGAAGGTCGGCACATTTTTTGGCTCTACTGTCACTTTTTCTCCGGTTCTCGGGTTGCGTGCCTGGCGAAGGTTCTTGTAGCGGATGTTGAATGATCCGAATCCCCGGATTTCAATCCGTTTTCCCGCCTTGAGCGAGTCAATGATGCTTTCGAAGAGAGAGTCCACCACCGTTTCGGTTTCGTTTTTGGTGAGGCCGGTCCTGTTGGCAATGACATTGACCAGATCAGCTTTTGTTGTTGTGTTTCCCATAATGAAATGTGACTTGGTGTTATTGGTGACTGCGCTGATTACTTAAACCACAATCGGAGTGCTACAATTCCTGTAAAGACAGCAAATGCCTTTCTTAAAACGCTTCCCGAAAGATGGATGGCGATTTTTGCTCCGAAATATGCTCCGCCGAACAGTCCGACTGCTAGAATAAGGCCCAGCCAGATATTGTCCATTGAAATTTTCCCCGCCCGGTAGTATTCAAGAACTCCGAGAATGCCTACAGGAAGAAGTAGCGCCACGAGTGAAGTGGCGTTTGCGGTATGCTGCGTCATGCCGAGCAGCAGCACAAGGCCCGGTACGATGATGATTCCCCCTCCAATGCCGAACATGCCCGACAGAACGCCTGCCGTCGAGCCTATAAGCATCATTGTGATGATCTGGGAATAAGAGATTTCCATGGTTCGGGCGTGGTTTATGTGTTCATCATTCGCGAGAGTGGCTGACTGATTCCCGTTATTTCCTCTATTTCTAGCGCACTGAGTGATTCCCGTTCAATAAGTGTTTCAGCGAGGCTCTGGAGTACGGCACTGTGCTCTCTGAGAATCTTCTTTGCGTTTTCCATGCAGGCCATGATGATGCTGCGGACTTCAACATCAATCTGCAGGGCTGTTTCTTCACTGTATTCACGGACATGTGAATAGTCTTTCCCCAGAAATACCTCCTTGTGGGTATCGCCGTAGTTGATGGGGCCGAGCGTTTCGCTCATTCCCCACTGGCGCACCATCCTTCGGGCAATATCGGTGGCTTTTTCAATGTCGTTAGCCGCTCCTGTACTGATTTCGTTGAAGGTAAGCTCTTCGGCCACCCGTCCTCCCAACGCATAAGTAATCATGGCCTCCAGATATTCCTTGTTGTGGGTGTACTTGTCTTCAAGGGGGAGATAGGCTGTCAGGCCAAGGCTGCGGCCGCGGGGAATGATTGTGACCTTGTGTATGGGGTCGGAGCCTTTGGTATGAATGGCCACCAGCACATGACCCGCCTCGTGGTATGCAGTGAGTTTTTTCTGCTCTTCGGATATGTACATGCTTTTGCGTTCCGGCCCCATGAGCACCTTGTCGCGGGCCTGCTCGAAATTGACGCCAGTAATGATTTCCTGCAGGTTGCGAGCGGCGAGCAGCGCTGCTTCGTTGACGAGGTTTGCAAGGTCGGCGCCTGAAAAACCCGGGGTACTTTTTGCCAGTACGGTTATGTTTACCGTGTCGTCCACCGGGGTCTTTTTCATGTGGATTTTCAGAATCGCTTCGCGGCCACGGATGTCGGGCTTGTCTATGGTGATTTGGCGGTCGAACCGTCCGGGGCGCAGAAGCGCCGTGTCGAGCACATCGGGGCGGTTGGTTGCGGCAATCAGGATAACATTGTCTGTTGTGGTGAACCCGTCCATCTCTACCAGCAGCTGGTTGAGGGTCTGTTCGCGTTCGTCGTGGCCGCCCCCCACGCCTGCGCCGCGGCTTCTGCCTACGGCATCAATTTCATCAATAAAAACAATGCAGGGAGCATTTTTCTTAGCCTGTTCAAACAGGTCGCGCACCCTCGCTGCCCCTACGCCGACAAACATTTCAACGAAATCTGCTCCCGATATTGAGAAAAACGGGACTTTGGCTTCGCCGGCAATGGCTTTTGCCAGCAGTGTTTTCCCTGTTCCGGGAGGGCCGAGTAACAGAACGCCTTTGGGTATTTTTCCGCCAACCTTCTGGAATTTTTCCGGGTTGGTCAGGAACTCAACCGTCTCCTGCAGCTCTTCAATGGCTTCGTCAACTCCGGCAACATCATTGAATGTGGTTTTCACATCAAATTCGCTGACCATTTTTGCCCGGCTTTTGCCAAAGCTGAAGAGGTTCTTTGACTGATTGGCGTTCTGGCCGTTCATTTTTCTGATCACAAAGAAATAGATAGCTCCGAAAATCAGCCAGGGGGCAAAGAGGATAAGCACGGTGTTGAGAGCGTTGTTCCCCTCTTCAAGCCGCACCTTCACCCCTTTTTCGGCAAGAAGTTCTGCTTCCGGGGTGCTGAAAGAGGGAATGCGTACCCTGAAGCGGCTGCTCTCAACTACTGTGCTGTCTTTTGTTGAAAGTTGAGTGGGGCTTTTGAGCGTTCCCTTCAGGAGGGAGGATCGGTCTTCAAGGTTCTGTACGGCAATATCCTTGACAAGATTGCTGTCGAGAAGGTTTTTGTAGTCGTTGTAAATTATTTCCGGGCCGGCTGTTCCTGATGAAAAACGCTGGAAAAAAAAGAACATCATGAGTCCCAGCATGATGAATAGTATGAGCTTGGGAAACTGAGGGCGGGGTGTATCGCCTTTTCCCTGAAACAATCCGGGCTTCTGCCCATCGTCGTTTACAGGCTTGAACCGGTTGCGTGAGGAGTCCTTTCCTGGTGGTTTTATTGGCTGTTCGGGCATAATGGGTAGGCAGGGAGTTGTGCAAAATGTAAGTTGCTTCCGTATAAGTAATTAAAAGTAAAACTGCGATGGAAAGCAAAAAGTTTATTTCTGGCGCTTTTGTTCGTGTTTTCAAGGGGAAAGTATCGCTATCTTCTTGCTGGAAAGGAATCTTTCGGCGCTTCTCTCTGCAATTCTGTTGAGTTTTGTTAAATTCAAAGTTCTTGACAGGCAGCAGTCCCCTCAATTCATTAAAAGACACGGTGTATGATGGTCGGTAAACGGGTCAGAACCAGGTTCGCTCCTTCTCCCACAGGGTATCTTCATGTCGGTGGGCTTCGCACAGCTCTTTACAACTACCTTTTCGCCAAGAGAATGGGAGGCGATTTTATTGTCAGAATTGAGGATACCGACCAGAGCAGAAAGGTGGCCGATGCTCAGGAAAACCTGATTAAAACCCTTGAGTGGGCCGGGCTTATGCCCGACGAAAGCCCTCTGCACGGTGGTGACTTTGGCCCTTACCTGCAGTCGGAGCGGCTTGATATCTATAAAAAATATTGTGAGCAGCTGCTTGAGGAAGGCCACGCCTACCACTGTTTCGCAACTTCTGAAGAGCTTGAGGAGAACCGGCAGTTGCAGATGAAGCAGGGGTTGCAGCCGAAGTACAACCGGAAATGGCTTCCTGAGGACATGGGCGGTTCAATGCCCAGGAGCGAAATTCAGAAAAAGCTTGACGAAGGCGTCCCTTCCGTTGTGCGCATGAAGGTGCCGGATTATGTGTCGGTATGGTTTGAGGATATCATCAGAGGGCCGATCGAGTTTGATTCGGCTACCATAGATGATCAGGTGCTGATGAAGTCGGACGGGTTCCCGACCTACCATTTCGCCAGCGTCATTGACGACCATCTGATGGAGTTCACCCATATTATCAGGGGTGAGGAGTGGCTTCCTTCAATGCCGAAGCATCTTCTGCTCTATGAGTTCCTTGGATGGGAGCCTCCGAAGTATGCCCATCTCCCGCTTCTGCTCAATCCCGACCGTTCAAAGCTCAGCAAACGGCAGGGTGATGTGTCGGTGGAAGATTACATCCGGAAGGGTTACAGCAGCGAGACTATCGTGAATTTTGTGGCTCTTCTTGGCTGGAACCAAGGCGAAGGTTGCGAACAGGAGGTGTACAGCCTTCAGGAGCTGATTGAAAGATTTTCCCTCGAACGGGTCGGCAAGGCGGGTTCCATTTTCACCATCGACAAGCTGAACTGGCTTGAGAAACAGTATATAAAAACCCGCCCGGCGGAGGATATCATCCGGGTGATCCAGCCTCTCCTGATATCGGAGCTTGAAAAAAAAGAAACGCTTCTTGACCGCGTAACCATAACTGGTGAACGCTATCTGGAAGATGTTATTGAGCTGATGCGCGAGCGGGTCGGTTTTGAGCATGAGTTCGTGACCTTCTCCTCCTATTTCTTTTTTGAGCCGGAAGAGTATGAAGAGGAGGCTGTGAAGAAACGCTGGACGCCTGATACCAGCAGCCTGCTTGGAGAGTTTCTGCCGGTGCTGGAGTCCATGCCGGACTTTACGGCCGAGGCCATTGAGGTTGCCCTCAAGGAATTTGTTGCTCCAAAAGGACTGAAGACTGCCATACTTATCCATCCGTTGAGAATTTGCTCATCGGGCGTCAGTTTCGGCCCCAGCCTTTATCATATGCTTGAGGTGCTTGGCAGGGAGGCTGTTGTACGCCGTATCCAGAAAGGCATGGCTGTTATTACGGTGCCACAGCAATAGCCCGGAATTCCGCGGGGGCCGCGGTCAAGACTCCCGCGGTTTGACTTTTTTTTGGGATGAATGGGAAAACTTCCTATATTTTGCCTCTCTTGAATGGACAGATAGCTCAGTTGGTAGAGCAATGGACTGAAAATCCATGTGTCGTGGGTTCGATTCCCTCTCTGTCCACCATGGTATACCGGTGAAACATTACTGGAAACGCCAAAGACCCCTATAAAACAGGGGTTTTCGTTTTTCTGCCATCCGGGCGCAACGCGCCTTTTTCCTTCAGTAGCATGAACGACACCCTTTCCTTGCGTTATGAATATTACTACTGAGCCCTCACAGGAGGTCTGGCATGACATACAGGAGCCCGGCGCCTATGAGTGGTGGTATTTTGATGCGGAGGATGCTGAACGGGGTATTTCCGTGGTTGCAATCTGGTTCGCAGGATTTCCTTTTTCTCCATCCTATACCGAGGAGTACGATCGGTGGCGTGCCGACGGCTCTTCTCCTGCACCCCGTCCGTCAAACTATTCGGGGTTCAGCTTCCAGCTCTATGAAAATGGTCGTGAAACCATCAACTTCATCAGGGAGGGTGGAGCGTCGCTTTTCACCGGCAGCAAAACCGGCGCGGAGGCTTCGTTTGAAAACAACCGGTTTGTTCATGATCCGCTGAAGGACGAGTACCGGCTGGACATTGATTTTGCCTTCCCTGCCCGCAAGAAAAGGGTGCAGGGGACCCTCCATTTCAACCAGTGCCGGAGGTTGAGTTACAATAAAAAAGATGGCAACCACGAGGGGTTGGGGCCCTGCCATCAGTGGCTTCTGAGTGTTCCGAAGGCCGAGGTCCAAGGCGGCTTGGAAATTACGGAGTTGGATAGAGCCGGTCGCAGGGTGGAGATTCGGGCGTCAGGTTACCACGACCACAACCTCGGCACCATGCCGATGCAGGAGTATATTTCACGCTGGTACTGGGGACGGGCGTTTTCAGATCGTGTTGACTTGGTTTACTATGTGATATTTTTCCGTGATCCCGCATTTTGCCCCCTGACGCTCCTGATGCTCAACGACAACCAGAGCGGTGGCGTCATGGTGCGAGACAAGGCTGAATTCCGGGAGAGTCGGTTTTGCCGGGGAATTTTTGCTCCGTTGCATGGCCGGGTTCTCGACATTAATGACGGTGATGTGCGCATGACGATAAACCAGAAAAAGGTACTGGATTCGGGGCCGTTTTACCTGAGGTTTTCTTCGGACATTTCGCTTGATTTCAACGGCAGCAGCCTTAAGGGAATCCGCGGGATTTCCGAGTTTCTCAATCCCGACCGCCTGCAGTCGCCTCTCATGCGCTTTTTCATCAGAAGCAGAATCTGGCGTGACGGGGAGCAATCGGTCATGTACCGGGAGTACAACAGGATTAAAGATCGTTTGGATTGGTTTAAACGGTGAAAAATGGTAAATTCTCTATCTAATTTTCCCTTTGCCGTTTTCTTTTTCAGTTCGCGGGGAGATGCTCGACAGGGTGCAGCGTCAGCATGACCGGCCCCCAGAGGTGTTTCATTTCATCATTAACAATAGCTTTAAAAGGAGATAGATTGTAATGGCACAACCAGCTAATTTCAAGAGCCCTTCAAGGATGGGTGCGCTTGGTGAGGATGCTCCGCTCTCTTCATCGGGATCGGTATCGGGCGGCAAGTCCCGTGAGGAAGGTCTGAAAGGGGTTGATTTTGAGCGCCGCAGTTTTCTGGGCAAAGTAGTCGGCGGTGTTGGCGCGGCAGTAGCCGTTTCAACGCTCTATCCTATTGTAAAGTATATCATCCCTCCTGTGAAAGAGATTACAGAGGTGTCTGAACTGGTTGTTGGAAAGGCTTCCGAAGTTCCGGAAAACTCTGGAAAGATTTATCAGTTCAACAAGGACAAAGTGCTGGTTATCAATGACAATGGCTCTCTGACAGCATGCAGCGCCGTCTGCACGCATCTTGGCTGCCTTGTTCGCTGGGAAGACAAGGACAATGAGATTTTCTGCCCTTGCCACGGTGCCAAATACACCCAGACCGGAGAAATCATTTCCGGCCCGCAGCCTCTGCCGCTTGCCCCGTTCAATGTGAGGGTTGAGGGCGAGGATCTTATCATTGCAAAAGCGTAACCTTAATTCTTGAAAATCCAGGGAGTCTTTCAATATGGCTGACAACAATCAGAATACAGGCGCAGAGAATGCTCCGGTAAAGCCGAAACCGGCTGCTCCGGTTGCCGCCAAGCCGGCTGCTCCGGGCGCTACAAAACCTGCTGCAAAACCCGCCGCAAAATCTGACGCGCCTTCCGGTGGAGTCTATAAGCCCCCGGTAGTCCGGGCGGAAACAAATCCTTACGCTGATTCGCGTGTGAGCCCTCTGGCTGCATGGTTTCAGGAGCGTTTCTATGTCTTGATGCCTGTCATTGACTATCTGAAGAAAAAAGAGGTTCCCAAGCACAAGCTGTCGTTCTGGTACTACTTCGGCGGCCTGACCCTGTTTTTCTTCATGATCCAGGTTGTGAGCGGCCTTCTGCTTCTCCAGTACTACAAGCCGACCGGTGCCGAGGCTTTCGCCTCCTTCGTGTTTATCCAGAAAGAAGTTCCTTTCGGCTGGCTCATCCGCCAGATACACGCATGGTCTGCAAACCTTATGGTTGGCATGGCGTTCATCCATATGTTCAGCACCTTCTTCATGAAATCCTACCGCAAGCCGCGTGAGCTTATGTGGGTCAGCGGTTTTGTGCTTCTTGTGCTGAGCCTTGGTTTCGGTTTCACCGGTTACCTCCTTCCCTGGAATGAGCTTGCCTTCTTTGCAACCCAGGTTGGTACGGAAGTTCCCAAGGTCATGCCCGGTGGTGCCATTCTTGTTGACATTCTCCGCGGTGGCGAAGATGTGAGTCCTGAAACTCTGACACGCATGTTCTCACTTCATGTGGTTTTGCTGCCTGGTCTGCTTCTTCTTGTCCTTTCCGCCCACCTTCTTCTTGTGCAGGTGCTTGGAACTTCGGCTCCCATCGGCTACAAGGAGTCCGGCATGATTAAAGGGTACGAGAAGTTCTTCCCGACCTTCCTTGCCAAGGACGCAATCGGATGGATTATCGGTTTCGGCCTGCTTGTCTACCTGGCCGCAGTCTTCCCGTGGGAAATCGGTGTTCAGGCTGATCCGCTCAGTTCCGCTCCTTTGGGCATCAAGCCGGAATGGTATTTCTGGGCACAGTTCCAGCTGCTTAAAGATTTCACCTTTGAAGGCGGCGAGCTGATGGCAATCATTCTCTTCACAATTGGCGCTGTTGTATGGGCTGCTGTGCCGTTCCTCGACAGAAAGGCATCACGCGAAGAGAAGAGCCCGATCTTCACGATTCTCGGCCTTCTGGTTCTTGCATTCCTTGTGATCAACACCTACAGGGTATATGCTGAATACAGCGCCCTGTAAGGGGTTCAAGAAGACATTGTGGCAACACAACAGCAAAAGCCCGGTTTATCCGGGCTTTTGCTGTTTGGGATGATGCGCCCTCATGCCGGCTCAATGCAGAATTCTTTTCGTGACGGCATTGTTTTGGACTCGTTGAGTTACTATGTGTGTATTATGTGCTTATATTGATTGTTTTTAGACAAACGGACTGAGCGCAGATAGCAAACGCTAATGGTAACGAGAAATCCCTCGAATCCTGGATTTGGGATGCCGCATGATTCAATTCGGGGCGCGAAGGATGCGCCTATATAAGGGCTACATTCTCCCGCTTATTTTCACGAAGCGTCTCTGCGATGTTTTTGATGACGAGTTGAACCGTATTGTCGAAGAGGTGGGTTCGCGGGGGAAAGCCTTACAGCTCGCCAAGTTCGACCACAAGCTGGTCCGATTCTATCTCCCCATCGTTCCGGATGACACCGAGCAGTCCGTATGGGCAAAAAGTGCACTGTCGTCCCCCAGAAACTGTTTGGCCAGGAATTCACCCCAGAAACATGGGCTATGGCTCACATGAGCATGATCATCCACGACATGGAGGGCCAGGTCGAGATTGGCGACACCTTCAAGAATCCCAAGTTCCGAAACAGACAGGGCAAACTCCGCACCTTTGATTGCGTTGTCACCAATCCTATGTGGAACCAAGACTGGTTCACCGAGGCAGACTACGACAATGACGAACTCGACCGTTTTCCTGCAGAAGCTGGCTTTTCTGGTAAATTATCAGCAGTGTGCAGAAAGAACTTGCTGCGGAGCGTGAGGCTCTGAAAGAGTACCTCAGAGGCGACCCTCTCATGCGTCGTTTTGTCGAATGCTTTCTGTTTGAAAATCAGCCTGCGGCCGATCAGCGAGCTGACCAGTGTTACCTCGAAGAGGTAGATCGTTGCGATATTTACCTTGGTATTTTCGGCAATGAGTATGTTTCGGAAGATGACGAGGGGTTTTCGCCGACACACCGTGAGTTCAATCGGGCTACCGAAAAAGCAAGCCCCTTTTAATATATATCAAAGGAACTGATGACAGTATTCGGTATCCGAAAATGCGGGCCTTGATACATAATACCGGTACAAGTCTTATACGGCGTCGGGTCAATTCCTCCGAAGAGCGTATCGCCGGAGTGTATGCAAGTCTTGTAAGGCTCCTCGAAGAGCGTGAACTGATCCGTTTCGGTCCTTTTGATGCCTCATTTTGCCGAAACGCTTTGCTTGACGACCTTGACGAAGACAAGATCACCCGTTTTCTTGTGCTTGCCCGTTGCGGCCGAAATTTCCCATTGCCGGACGACACGCCGCCGTATGAGGTACTTGCACATCTTAACCTGCTCGACAAAGGACGACCGACCAATGCGGCTATCCTTTTGTTCGGTAAGAAGCCCCAGCGATTTCTTATCACTTCAGAAGTAAAATGTGCTCACTTCCATGGCTATGAAGTAGAAAAACCCATTCCTTCGTATCAGGCCAAGGATTTCATACTCCCCAAGATAGACCTCTGGGTGGGAATAAGAGCGAAAAGCACACGGGTGCCGACGAAATACGCAATTCCGCAAGAAGTTATATCTGAAGCAATCGTCAATACCATCGTGCACCGCGACATGATTCGGCGATGCAGGAACACAGGTCTTCCTGAACCTGAAATTCGAATTGACGGAGGATTTTTTGTGTTGACGATCCGGAGGAAACAGCTTGAGCTAAGGGCCCAGTCTTTACAAGGTCGAGGCTCAGTCACCAGACAAGTTGGCACACAGCCAGAGTCGATGGAAATTCGAGTGCTTCGGCAGCTTGTCCTCCAGCCGATGGGGAAAGCCCAGCTATCGGCTGCAATAGAGCAAAAAGCCATATCCGGTCATTTGAAAGAGAAGATAACGCTAACAGGCCTTGCTAAATTTGCTACCCGATTATTTCCTGTTGGGACCATTATTAATGGCAATGTATAGGCAGGCTTTGCATGATAAATACTTGAGTAAGTATGCGTATTGATTGGAACTACGCCAATCTGTCCATTTGACCCCGCTGCCCATTAAAATCGGTGAAGAGCTTTTTTTTTTTGATATGATTATTTTTGTATAATACCCACATATGAGGGTGGCTATATGTGGATGGCTTCATAGTTCCATTTTTTGACTGAATTTCATAATC